>Ga0307488_10000071_pt1 | contig 73922 bp, 71 predicted proteins | sample SB02metaG_FD_202248 | JGI IMG/M metagenome (GOLD analysis project Ga0307488, IMG submission 202248) | Sea-ice brine microbial communities from Beaufort Sea near Barrow, Alaska, United States - SB 0.2 | ecosystem: Environmental > Aquatic > Marine > Coastal | place: USA: Alaska | collected...
TTTTGCTTTCAAATAAGTAAATTTAAGCGGTCGGTTGCTCCTTTGCATTAGTAAGGTAGCTGTTCGCCATCCAGACCGAGCACGGAATAGGTTGTTTATTATAACAATTTGCCAACATTAACAGCTAATTTATCTATATGATCTATATATCGAGCGTTGTTAGCAATAAGTACGTCATTGTGGGTGCGAATGTTATAAATTCGTAAATAATGAATAATAATTGATAAATCAACCGTAATAGTGAATAAAATTATAATTTTTATGCATTTTCGTTCGGTTGACCATTGTAATTTTTTGCACCTCGTGATATTTATCCACAGCAGATTTTTTGAAGTTCATTTTTAAGGGAGCATTATGTCAACACAAATGACCAACCAGTTAATTGAAGCTGGCGTTTTACTCGGCGTTGGTATGTCAGTTGTGTTTGCATTTTTGATACTACTGATTGGCGGTATACATTCCATTGCTTGGTTTTGCCGTAAATTTCCATCAGACGAAGTAACTCCTCAGGCTGCACAAAATCGGGTAATACAAAACAATAATGGAAAATCACCTACGTCAGTGAGCCCTCAAGTCGCAGCAGCTATAACAGCCGCCGTGCATACACATAGACATACAACTTTAAAATCATAGGGAACACATTATGCCGAATCCATTAAAGATCACCGAACTGGTCTTGCGTGATGCGCATCAGTCTTTACTCGCAACTCGCATGCGTCTGGAAGATATGCTCCCAATAGCAGCTAAATTAGATGATGTAGGGTATTGGTCAGTTGAGTCTTGGGGCGGAGCTACTTTTGACTCCTGTATTCGCTATTTGGGTGAAGACCCTTGGGAGCGCATCAGAGCAATCAAGGCTGCAATGCCCAAAACTAAACAACAAATGTTGCTGCGCGGTCAAAATTTATTGGGTTACCGTCACTACGCTGACGATGTTGTTGAGAAATTCGTTGAACGAGCTCATGCCAATGGTGTTGATGTGTTCCGTATTTTTGACGCTATGAACGATGTTCGAAACCTTGAAACAGCGGTTAAGTCGGCAATTAAAGTGGGAGCGCACGCCCAAGGCACGATTTCTTATACAGTAAGTCCGGTGCATAATTTAGCGTTGTGGCTAGACATGGCGAAACGTCTAGAGGACATGGGTGTGCACTCTATTTGTATTAAAGATATGGCGGGTTTGCTCAAACCCTATGATTGTGAAGCACTTATTACCGGATTAAAAGCAACGGTTAATGTACCCATTGCCATGCAATGTCACGCGACCACCGGTTTAAGCACAGCAACTTACCAAAAGGCAGTTGACGCTGGTATTGATATGTTGGATACCGCTGTGTCGTCAATGAGCATGACTTATGGTCACACGGCAACTGAAACGATGGTGTCCATTGTTGAAGGTACTGCTCGTGACACCGGCCTAGATATAGAGAAGCTCGCTGAGATTGCAGCTTATTTCCGTGAAGTGCGAAAAAAATATGCACAATTTGAAGGTTCTTTGAAAGGCGTTGATGCAAGAATTCTCATCGCGCAAGTGCCAGGCGGCATGTTAACCAACATGGAAAGCCAATTGAGAGAGCAGGGCGCAGAAGACAAATTTGACGAAGTATTACTCGAAATTCCTAGAGTACGTGAAGACCTTGGTTTTATTCCTTTAGTCACACCCACATCACAAATAGTAGGTACTCAAGCTGTATTGAACGTATTGACAGGCGAGCGTTATAAAAGTATCACCAAGGAAACAGCCGGTGTGCTAAAAGGGGAATACGGTGCTACGGCAGCTCCAGTTAACAAAGAACTGCAGGCGCGCGTGCTTGAAGGTGCACAGGCGATTACCTGCCGTCCTGCGGATGTCATTGCTCCGGAACTAGCGAAGCTAGAAGAAGAGCTTGATGTGCTGACTGAGCAAAAGTCATTGCGCATTGCAAAAGATAAAGTCGATGATGTTCTAACTTACGCGTTATTTCCGCAGGTTGGCTTGAAGTTTATCGAAAATCGAGACAATCCAAGTGCATTTGAACCTGCTCCAACAGGGGAAATAGCCGTTGTTGATGCAACTAGTGCTGAACCGTTAGCTGGAGACGCTGCAGCCTACAAAGTGCGCGTTGAAGGTCAGGTTTATCATGTTGAAGTTGCTGACAATGGTGAAGTAAGCCAAATATCAGCGGCATCAACTAGCCCAACGTCGAGTCCGGCGCCGGCGGGCGAGGGTACTGATGTTGCAGCACCGTTGTCAGGCAACATCTTAAAAATTGTTGTTGCACAAGGTCAACAAGTTAACGAAGGCGATGTTATTGTCATTCTTGAAGCCATGAAAATGGAAACAGAAGTGCGAAGTGCGTTATCAGGTGTTGTTCAACAAGTGTTAGCCAAAGACGGCGACGGCGTTCAGGCAGGCCAAACAATGATGGTTATCGGGTAGGCTCATGGAAAAATTATTAATGCTTTGGGAAAGTACCTCAATCCCGCATTTTGAACCTGGTCAAATAGTCATGATGCTAGTTGGTTTTGGTTTGCTCTATTTAGCCATTGTACGCAAATTTGAGCCACTTCTATTGATACCTATAGGATTTGGTGCATTACTCACCAACATCCCATTAGCGGGCTTTAGTGAAGCTGGTGGCTTGTTGCATTATATCTATTACATTGGCGTTGATACTGGGGTGTTTCCATTGCTCATTTTTATGGGTGTTGGCGCCATGACCGATTTCAGCGCACTGATTGCTAACCCTCGTATGTTATTACTCGGGGCCGCGGCACAATTCGGTATATTTGCAACTTTGTTTGGCGCGATCCTGTTAAATGGTTTGCCTTGGTTTGAATTTACTATGCAGGATGCATCCGCAATCGCCATTATTGGTGGTGCTGACGGGCCGACTGCTATATTTTTGGCGTCTAAGTTAGCGCCTGAGCTATTGGGGGCTATTGCAGTAGCTGCATACTCTTATATGGCGTTGGTTCCGATCATTCAACCACCCATTATGAGAGCCTTAACAACACCTGAAGAACGCAAGTTACCTATGGCGCAACTCAGAGTAGTGTCAAAGAAAGAAAAAATTCTATTCCCTTTAGCTGTATTGCTCTTAACATTAATATTCCTGCCTGCAGCAACCCCGCTAGTCGGCATGTTCTGCTTTGGTAACTTGCTCAAAGAGTGTGGTGTAGTCGACCGCCTAAGCTACACTGCTCAAAACGAACTTATTAATATAGTGACCATATTCCTTGGTTTAGGTGTTGGTTCGAAACTCAGTGCAGACAAATTCTTGACGGCTGAAACGCTGGGTATTTTGGCATTAGGGGCAGTCGCATTCTCAATAGGAACGGCAACGGGGGTGTTAATGGCTAAGTTGATGAATAAGTTCAGCAAAGACAATATCAACCCACTAATCGGTGCTGCTGGTGTTTCTGCCGTACCAATGGCGGCGCGCGTGGTTAATAAAGTCGGGCTTGAAGCCAATCCACATAATTTCCTGCTCATGCATGCCATGGGGCCGAATGTTGCTGGAGTGCTTGGGTCAGCAGTTGCCGCTGGGATATTGTTGGCGCTGGTTGGGCCGTAATCTTAAACTCAGTAGTTGAGGTTTTTGCTGAGCAAACAGATTTTTCCAGTCGACTTATTGCTCAGTGAGCTATCAAGCGGTTGTTCAATCTACGCATTATTAGCAATATGTTTAGATTGAATAAGGCGTCTGTTAATTAAGTCAATGAACAGTTTAGTCAACCGAATACTAATTCGTAGACACCTATCAGTTAAATCTATATCGCCTAAAACTGCTCAAAATGCTCAAAATGCTTATTCACCAAACTAAAATGCGAATCAATCAACTTCTTTGTAAGTTCATGTTGAGGGTCATTAAAAACCGCCTGGCTCGAGCCAGCCTCAATTACTTTTCCCTTATCCATTATCATCACTTTGTCGCTTATATGACGAACAATGCCAAGGTTTTGTGAAATGAACACAAACGCCATACCGAGTTCTTGTTGAATGTCGAGTATTAGATTGACAGTTTGTGAGCGTACAGAGGGATCTAGGGCCGCAAATGGCTCGTCTGCAACAATTACCTTGGGGTCAAGTATCATTGCTCTGGCGAGTGATACGCGCTGCTGTTGTCCATCGGACAGCATATGTCTATAAAAATAATAATGCTCTCGTAATAAACCGACTTTAACCAATGTTTGTTCTATTTTAGTTTTGCGGTCTTTTTCATTAAGTTCAGCGTTTAAGCGCAAGGTTCGATTCAGAATGGAACCGACGGTTATTGCGGGGTTAAGGCTATATTTGCTGTGCTGTAATATAAGTCGAATATCGTGATTTCGGGTTTTTTTATCGCTCTGCTTAGCTTCTTTTCCTTCCAGCAATATACTGCCTTGCTGAGGAGTAATTGCGCCTACCAGTGACTTCGCTAACAGTGTTTTCCCTGAGCTGTTATGACCTGTAATTGCTAAGGTTTCACCAGCGTTGAGGGCAAAGTTGATAGGGCCTAGAATAAATTCGTCAATGGGTTTAAAAATAGAACGTTTGACCCGGTGGGTATAAACTAAATTTTTCACTTCCAATACAGGGATCATTGGTCTTTTTCCAATTGCTCGTCTATGGGCAAATGCAGCGGAAAGTGACAGCTATATGAATGATGATGTAACATTCTTTGCTCGGGAACTTTTACACATTCTTTGCGTGCGTTCGGGCAACGAGGACCTAAGCGACAGCCAATAGGTAAGTGCTTTAACGTCGGAATAGTGCCTTGCAATGAGACTAAGTGGGACTTAGGAGGTAAGTTAATTTGAAAACTCGGTGCGCTATCTAACAATGCCTTAGTGTAAGGATGCAGTGGTCTATTGTGCAAATCTTGGACCTTACCTGACTCTACTGTTTGTCCGCAATACAATACGGTCATAGTATGAGCGATGCTAGAAATAGCAAGTAGGTCATGACTGATAAAAAGAATTGACAGATTTTTAGTTTCATTTAAACCTGATAATAAGCGCAAAATTTGATTTTTAGTAGTACTTTCCATGCTTCGTGTGGAATCATCGGCAATCAGAAGCTCAGGCTCTGACACCAATGCCATCGCAATCATGAATTTTTGTGCAATATCGGTTGCTATCTCATGTGGATAACGTTGCATACAAGCTTCGTGGTTTTTAATCCCCACTTTGTGCATCAAGCCAATAGCAATTTCTCTGCGTTGTTTGTTTCGTTTCCAAAACATGCCTTTGTCGAGCAATTCTTCCGGAATACTTTCCTCTAGCTGGGCTCTCAGCGTTGCTGAGGGATCAAGAGATGATGTTGGGTCTTGGAAAACCACCGCAATTTCGCGTCGCATAATGATGCGGCGTTGCTCGTTCGACATGGCTAATAAGTTTTGGCCTTTCCAGGTTAAGCGGTCAGCTGTGATTATCCAGTGGTCAGGTACTGCGCCAATAACAGCACTTACGATTAAGCTTTTACCTGAACCTGATTCGCCAACCAGCGCTCTAATTTCACCTTTTTCAACGGTTAAACTGACTTTATCTAACGCTTTTACAAATTCTGAGCCCGTGTCTATTTCAACAGTCAGGTTCTTAATATCAAGAAGAGGCATTAGTGAATCAACCTATTGCGCAGGGCTGTGCGAAGCCTTTCGCCTACAATATTGATGGAAAGCACCATTAAAAAGATAAAGAACCCTGGCAAGGCGACTAACCAAGGAGCGGTGTAAGCAACCTCAAGACTCTGCGATAAACTTGCACCCAACTCGACAACGGGGCTTTGCGCACCCAAGTTCAAGAATCCCAAAGCCGAAATGTCAATTATTGCTACTGACAGAGCTAAGGTGCTTTGTACCGCCAATAGCTCGAACATGCCGGGTAATATAGAAGACCAAAATATCCGAGGAGAACTAGCTCCATCTAGTTTGTCTAGTAATATGTAGTCTTTTTTCATTTCCTCACGCACAAAGGTTCGTGTTTGATGCACGAATTGAGGAATGAGCACTAATATAATAGCCCACATACTATTCCACAGACCCGTGCCTATTATCGCCACAATGATAATTGCGACGAGCAAGGTAGGGATCGCCATTAAAGAATCCAGAAGGTGGTTTAGCACACTGGACTTAATTCCTTTTTTCATGCCCGCAAGGGTGCCCAGAGCGACCCCGATAGTAGAAGCAATTAATACTAAAAAAACACTTGACCCAAAGGTCACGCGGCAACCATATAGGGTGCGCGAAAACACATCACGCCCTAAGGTATCGGTACCAAATATATGCGCGATACTGCCGTTTCCTTCCCAAGCTGGTGGCAACAAAATGGCATTTGTATTTTGAACATTAGGATCATATGGGGCTAACAAGGGAGCCAGAATAGCGATAGCGCAAAATAACAGAAGAATGGCGAATCCGATGAGTGCAAAGTGACTTCTTTTGAACTCCAGCCAGATGTGCATGAGTGGGGAAGGATGAAACTCTTCCTCATAGAGATTAAACTGCGTCACGTTCAAATTTATCCCTTGCTGGGTCGAATGCTCGACTGATGAATTCAATAGTTATTGTAAATGTAACAACAAAGACAGATACAACCAACATGCCGATGCGTATTGCTGGATAGTCACGCTGATAGATGGCTTGGATAAGCCAATTACCTATTCCAGGCCATGAGAAAATAGTTTCAACCACCATCGCATTGGTCATCAACGTTGATATTTGCAGGGCCATTAATGGTATTATGGGGAGCAATGAATTTCGTAAACCGTGTTTGAAGAAAATCTGCCTAGTGGTAAACCCTCTCGATTTAGCTGCATCAATATAGCCTTTTCGCATTTCGTCCATAATAGAATGACGTGTAAAACGGATGAAAATGGCTGTGGTCACAAGAGCGATTGATGCTGTGGGTAATATCAGGTGCCTAAGTGCATCTGCAAACGCATCATTTTTATTTGGCGTATCGGCTACTAATATATCCCAAAGAATAAATCCGCTGTTATGGGGTATATCATATAAATAATTCACACGTCCTGAAAGTGGCAAGTAACCAAGTTGTAGGCAAAATATAGTAATAAAAATTAACGCTATCCAAAATACCGGAAATGAATAACTGACGACACTAAAAGTTACCACGCCAAAGTCAAATGGCTTGTGATGCCAAATACCACCAATAAAACCAATAGGGATACCAATGCAAATAGAAATTAATAAAGCGTAAATTATTAATTCAAGGGTGGCAGGGAAGGCGATACTAATTTCATCTAGCAGACTTATTTGTGAAGAAAAACTAACCCCCCAATCGCCGCTAACTAAATTATCTACGTAATACCAAAACTGCACAAAAATAGAACGGTCCAGTTTAAAAGCAGCTTCAAGCGCAATTCTCTGTTCTTCGGATTGCGGCACAATACCAGATATGTTGGTTAGGGTATCTCCCGGAAACATATAGGCGAGGGAAAAAGAAATAATAACTAAGGTGGTAATAGTCACCACCATCAAATTAATATAGCGTAGCAACAAATTAATCATTGTTTGCGAACCACATCGTCAAACCGAATGCCACCAAAAGGATTAATTGTTATGCCCTCAATTTGATTATTCACTGCTTGGTATTGGAACGCATGAGCAATTGGCACTAAGGGTGTTTCTCTAAATATAATTTGATTTGCGCGGTGATAAAAAATACGACGCTCATTAGAGTCTTCAGTTTTCAACGCGCTTTCGATCAGATTATCATATTCTGGATTACACCAACGTGCTCGATTTGTACCAGAGGGAATTGCCGCACAGGTTAATAGTGGACGATAAAAATTATCTGGATCTCCGTTATCTGCAGACCAGCCAATGAGCACAGAATCATGCATGCCAGAAGTTAAATTTTCTCTAAATCGAGCCCAATCATAGCTAACAATGTTAACGGTGACACCTACTTCTGCCAAATAGGTACTCATTAGTTGAGCCATTTTCATCGCGTTTGGATTGTAAGCCCGCTGCACTGGCATTGCCCAAATATTCATTGTGAAATCAGAAGGAATACCCGCTTCGTCTAACAATTTTCTAGCAATCACGGGGTTATAGCCGATATCTTGCATGTTTGATTGATGCGCCCATGAAGCTGAAGGTACTAAACTTTTAGCTCTGGTTGCCTGACCCAAATAAACGGCCTCTAACAAGGATGTTTTATCGATAGCAAGCGCCAAAGCTCTACGTACTTTAGGATTGTCAAATGGCGGTTTACTTGTGTTAAATGCCCAAAAACCCACGTTCAGACCTGGTTTTTTGAGTAACGTTAAGTCCTCTCTTTCTCTTATTATTTCAAGATCATTTTGCGATGGAAAAGCCACAGCATCACATTCGCCTGTAATTAGCTTAGCGACGCGTAAAGAACTTTTGGGCGTAATGTCAAAGACAAGATTTTCAGGACCCGTGGTATTTAAAAAATAGTCACGGTGACGCTTGTAACGAATAAATTGGTCTTGACGATAACTAACAAATTTATAAGGACCAGTGCCAATAGGTAGAGTATCCAAATTGCTTGGTGAGCCGTCTTCAAGCAAATTCATCGCATATTCAGCAGATAAAATAACGGAAAAGTCAGTCGCTAAGTTTGCTAGAAATGAACTGTCAGGTTTGTACAATGATATTTCTACACGATAGCCATTTATTCTAGCAACGTTTTTGATCGTACTTTTCAAGCCTAAACTTTGAAAATACGGATAACTGCCGCCTGATATATCATGGTAGGGGTGGGAGTTTACACGCCATCGATCGATACTGAACACGACGTCGTCGGCATTAAAATTCCGGGTTGGCGTAAAATAGGGAGTGTCATGAAATGAAACGCCCTTACGCAACTGGAATGTATAAGTAAGACTGTCATTACTGACCAGCCAACTGCTAGCTAAACCTGGCTCTATTTCACCGTTTTCAGTATTGAATTCAAGCAGCCGATCGTAAACCTGATGTGAAGAGGCATCCGCAGTGGTGCTTGACGTATCTAATTGTGGGTTAAATGAGGCGGGACTGCCTTCTGAACAAAAGGTAATGCCAGCTTGGGTTATTTGAGTTTTTTGTTTAGAGCAACCCAATAACAATATTAGGCTGAAACTCAGTAATATTGCGCTTTTTATAATGCTTGACTGGTTGTTTAGATTCATTATTCGTCAGTTTTATCTAACAGATTGTATTTCTTTAAATAGCCTCTCAGCTGATGATACGTTAATGAAAGCTTTTCTGCAGTTTTTTTCTGATTAAATTGTGCATCTTTTAATGCGCTATTTAACATGTGTATTTCAAAGTCTTGTGATTGCTCTTTTAGATCAACCGGAAAATTAAACGTTTTATCTGCAGGTGCCATGGATATGGGTGTTAATGCGTCATCACTCGACGTCGAAATAGCATCAACCAGCGTATTACTGTCTATCAGTCCTGTGTTTTGAGTTGAAGTAATAGCGGGTGGAACTTGAGAAGGTGCTTTTGTGCGCTGTTGTGGACGAAATTCTGATAAAAAAGGATTTACTACGATGTCATGCACAGGCAGGTTCGGATTATTTCGATAAACGGCGCGTTCGACCACGTTTTTTAATTCGCGGACATTACCAGGCCAATTATATTCCAGTAGTGTTTTTCTGGCTTTCGCGGTAAAGCCACTGAACAATTCCATCTCCAACTCACGCGCCATGCCAATTGCAAAATGTTCAGCGAGCATCATAATATCTTCTTGCCGATGTCGTAGTGGTGGAATAGTAATCACGTCGAAGGCTAAGCGGTCGAGCAAGTCTGCTCTGAACTCACCTTGTTCCGCAAGCGTCGGTAAATCTTCATTTGTTGCAGCAACCAAGCGTACATCAACTTTTACCGTCCGCGTGCCACCAACCCGCTCAAATTCACCATATTCTATAACCCGAAGCAGCTTTTCTTGGACCAGCGCCGAGGTATTAGCCAATTCATCTAAAAACATGGTGCCATTGTCGGCGTATTCAAAGCGACCTTCTCTTCTTTTTGCGGCACCAGTAAATGCGCCCGCTTCATAACCAAAGAGTTCACTTTCGAGCAAATTGTCATTCAATGCTGCGCAATTAAGCTTTACGTAGTTTTGGTCCCAGCGTTGTGATAAGAAGTGGAGTCTTGCGGCAATTAGCTCTTTACCTGTGCCACGCTCGCCAATGACCAGAACGGGCTTATTTAACGGGGCGATTTGGGATACTTGTTCCAATACCTCCATGAAGCTGTTGGCTTGACCCAGCAAATTATCCTGCTGCTTAAAGCGGCTCATTGTGATCTCCTTGAGAATTAGTCAATTTAGCTAAAATATAGTCTACTTGAAAAAAAACAAAAATATTCAATTTCTTTGAAAAAGTTTATTATGTATATAAATCAACTGATTACTGTATTTTGATAAGTTGGCAAGCATCTTGAATAGTATTAACCAAGTTCAACAATAATTTTTTTTGTTTATATAAATAGGGGTAAATGACCATGGGTATATTTTCACGTTTTACAGATATTATAAACTCTAACATCAATGCTTTGCTAGACAAGGCTGAAGACCCTGAAAAAATGGTTCGCCTTATTATTCAGGAAATGGAAGATACATTGGTTGAAGTTCGTTCAGCATCTGCAAAAACCATTGCCAACAAGAAAGATGTTAGTAACCGAGTCGCGAGATTGAACAACGAAGTCTCTGAGTGGCAGGAAAAAGCAGAACTGGCTTTGAGTAAAGATCGCGAAGACCTTGCAAGAGCAGCTTTGCATGAGAAGCAAAAAACCGCTGAGACTGCTACTTCACTGCAGCATGAGCTTAGCTTAATTGAGAGTGAGCTTGCGAAATTGCAGAGTGAAACTGGGCAATTACAAGACAAGTTAGCGGATGCGAAGTCGCGTCAAAAAACGATTCTCATGCGTCAGAAGACGGTGAGCTCAAGACTTGAAGTGAAGAAACGCCTGGATAGCAATACTGTTGATAATGCAATGGGCAAGTTCGAACAATTTGAGCGTAAAATCGACGACTTAGAATCGCAAGTGGAAGCTTATGACGTGGGTAAGAAAACGCTAAAAGATGAATTTGCTGAGTTAGAAGCGGGTGGTAAGGTTGATAATGAATTGGAAGCGTTAAAGAAAAAAATGCAAGCGAAGACTGAGAAACCAGTAGTGAAGGGGAAAAAAGGATAATTCTGGTGTAAGCTTAGTCGTGCAGTACAGTGCATTTTATTAATAGAGAATGGTGTCCTTATAAGACGAAACACTGCGGTACATGGAGCACCGCATCGTTCTCTCCATCTAATCCGTCACTAGGAGAACTATCGTGGGCGAATTATTAGTTATTTTTGCAGGCGTTCCTTTAATATTATTTACTTTATTTGTTGCTCCTATTTGGCTGATTTTACATTACCGCAGCAAAAAACAAGTGAAGCAGGGATTGTCTGAAGAAGAATTTGCGACCTTGCAACAGCTCGCAGAAAAAGCAGAATTAATGGCAGATCGAATTCAAACCCTAGAAAGCATTCTTGATGAAGAAACGCCGAAATGGAGAGAAAGAGCATGAAATCCGGAACCTCACTCTATCGCGATCCGAAAAATGGCAAAATAGCCGGTGTTTGTGCTGGTATTGCCGATTACTTTAAGTTGGAAGTTTGGTTAGTAAGAATTTTAACAGTGACTGCATTTTTCTTGTTAGGCGGTTCTTTTGTTCTTGTGGCTTACATAGCAGCTTGGTGTATTTTAGATAAGAAGCCTACTGGTTCTAAATCAATGAACGACGAAAATCACTATTCAAATACAGTTAACGCAAGTGCAGCTAATAAAGTTTGGCGAAAAACTGGCGACGCAGGTTCAAGAACAGAGGGTAGGATTGAAGTTAAATCTCGTGTTTGGCAAGCAGGTGAGCCTCCTAGAGAAGCGTTTTTTGATATCCAGGAAAGATTTAGAGTAGCTGAGCTTAAGTTACGTAAGTTAGAAGGTTATGTAACTTCAAAAGAGTTTGAACTTAATCGAGAGATCAGCAGACTGTGAGTCTTTAAATTACACCACATTATTTCAAGAACTCTCCCTCTTTAATACCACATATTTGTGGTATTTTTTTTGTTTTAATAGCGATTCAGGCTAATTTTGTAAATTTAAAATTACAATATGATTATTTTAGAGGGTTGTTAGAAAGGCTCAGATCATCGTTATTTGGTAAAAGTTAGTTACCATTGGTTGGTCGAAATCAACTGAATGATTAAATGTTATGTTAAGTGCACCGCCGAAGAAAACGCAGTATGTTTCTCGCCAATCTGACGAAAATGGCATAATTCACTGGTCAAATGATGAGAATCAAATTTGGCAAGAATTGTACGAGCGCCAGGTCGCTTTACTACCAGGACGCGCATGCAAACAATACATGCAAGGACTTGAACTTTTAGCGTTATCGCAAGACCGCATTCCGCAGCTAGGAGATATCGACGAGGTGTTAATGCGTGAGACAGGCTGGAAGACTGCGGAAGTCCCTGCACTCATTAATTTTACAGACTTTTTTACATTACTTGCGAATAAACAGTTTCCTGTTGCGACTTTCATCAGAAATAAAGAAGATTTTGATTACCTGCAAGAACCAGACGTTTTTCATGAAATATTTGGCCATTGTCCTTTGCTAACTAATCCAGCATTCGCACACTTTACTCACACCTACGGCAAATTAGGTTTAGCGGCAAGTAAGGAAGATCGTGGTTATTTAGCTCGTTTATATTGGTTCACGGTAGAGTTTGGTTTGCTTAAAACAAACGACGGGCTGCGTATTTATGGCGGCGGTATATTATCTTCTCCTGGCGAAACTCATTATGCCCTAGAAAGTGATATTCCGCACAGATACGACTTAACACCCGTTGATATTTTACGAACCCCATATCGCATTGATATTATGCAACCCCTTTATTATGTGCTTGAAGACTTCGATAATCTATTTGATATTGCCCAAATGGATATCATGACATTAGTAGAACAAGCGAAAAAGCTTGGCTTATTTGAGCCTAAGTTCGCTCCCAAAAAAAAACTTTCCAGTTAATTTGAAATAAAATATGCGTTGAATCTGTTTACTCCCATATGTAAAATCAGCTCCCAACGCGTAGCTTCGATACTGATCTAGGTCGACGGATAAACGTATAATCTATCACTAAGTGAATTTAATCACCTCAGGGTGACTTTGCGGGTAAATACTAAACTCATGCGATTGGAAATAAATTGTCAAGATAGACTTGGAATTACGCAAGACGTGCTCGATATTCTAACGGAATATCATATTGACTTGCGTGGCATAGAAATTGATGAGGTGGGTAAAATATTTTTAGATTTTCCTACTATCGAGTTTGAAAACTTTCAGCATTTAATGCCTAAACTGCGGCGAGTAGAAGGTATCGTAGATGTAAAAACAACGCCTTTTATGCCTATTCAGCGGGAAAGAAACCAATTACGAGCACTACTTCAAACATTGCCAGATCCCTGTTTTTCGACGGATACTTCCGGCAAAATCATGTTGTTTAATGACGCAGTCGCCAGCGGTCTTGAATTAAAGCCCGAGCTGATATTGCAATTAAATATTGATGAAGTGCTGTCTGGTTTTAATATTACCAAATGGCTAGAAGGTAAAGACATATATGCGCAAACTCACCGAGTTAAGTTTATAGAGCAAGACTATATTGCTGATATTTTGCCTGTTGATGTGCCTGACAATGACAAAAGCGTGATTGCCGGTGCTGTTATAATCCTCAAGTCCGAATCTCGATTAGGCAAACAACTTAATGTATTTAACAAAACAACATCCAATTGCTTTGACTCATTCCAAGCGGTAAGTCCGGTAATGAAAAAAGTAATACGCGATGCCAAGCGCATGGCTGAACTGGAAGGGCATATGCTGATATATGGTGAGTCTGGAACAGGCAAGCAAAGTATTGCAAGGGCTTGTCATGACAGCAGTCCGCGTGTTGAAGGTGAGTTTCACATTTTAAATTGTGCCTCTTTGCCTGATGACGTGGCAGAAACTGAATTATTTGGTATTGAACAGAATCAGTTTGCTGGTGCGGAGTCTAAACGTGGCCTACTTGAATTAGCTTCTGGCGGTACACTTGTATTGGACGAAATTTCAGAAATGTCACAGCAGCTGCAATCTAAGTTATTGCGGGTTATAGAAGATGGCCACTATCGAAAAGTCGGCCAAAACCAATCTATAAAAGTGGATCTTCGGATCATCTGCACTACTTGCAAAGATTTATCTGAGGCAGTCGAAATTGGTACGTTTCGAGAAGATTTATACTATCGCTTAAATGTCTTGGCCTTAGTTCTTCCTTCACTTCGTGAACGAAAAACGGATGTGATTCCGCTGTCAGAAAGTATTGTTCGGACGCATAGCAACAAGTTGGGGATCCGTTCGCCTAAGCTGAGTAAGTCTTGCGTTGACTACTTGCAAGCCTACCCATGGCCTGGCAATGTAAGGCAATTAAAAAATGCACTATATCGAGCAATAGCATTGATGGATGGCAATGAAATTACCAAAGAGGCTATTCAACTGCCTAGCTGCAGTACTACGGTGAATTATATTGATGAAAACTTTGAAGGAACTTTAGAGCATGAAGTTAAGAAGTTTGAAAAAGATTTATTAAAACGGCTCTATCCGTCGTATCCGAGTACTCGACAATTGGCGCGTAAGCTTGGATTAAGCCATACGGCTATCGCCAACAAATTGCGCGAATATGGTATTAGTAAGGCAACTGTAAAGTATTAAGTACGATATGTTTCTCTAGCCCCATGTCTTGGGGCTTTTTTTTGATTTTTTTTCGGTAACCTAGTCCAGAAATTCAGGGTGTTTCATTCTGTCTTCAGCGCTATAATAGTTACAAGTCAATAACAACTTGAAAACGATGCAAAATAAATGGCGACCCAAGCCTCATTTTCTTTTCAATTTGTCCTGTGAATAATGAAATAAATTAAAGGTTGAAGGAATGAAATTAGCGACTTATAAAAACAATACACGTGATGGCAAGTTGATGCTCGTAAGCCGCGACTTAACAAAAGCAATTGAAGTTGCTGATGTTGCAATAACTATGCAGCAAGCATTAGATAACTGGCAAAGCATTCAACCAATATTACAAACTCGTTATGAAGCATTAAATGAAGGCAGTTTGGGAGCTGAAAATTTTGATGAAGCGCTTTGTGAAAGTCCGTTACCTCGTGCTTTTCAGTGGGCGGATGGCAGTGCTTATGTCAATCATGTCGAACTTGTCAGGAAGGCACGTGGAGCAGAAATTCCAGCTTCATTCTGGACTGACCCGTTAATGTATCAAGGTGGATCAGACGATTTTATTGGTCCTCGAGACGACGTATTATTACCTTCAGACGAGTGGGGAATTGATTTTGAGGGCGAAGTAGCGGTGATAACCGATGATGTTCCAATGGGCGTTTCTGCCGCAAATGCAGGTCAGCATATTAAATTACTTATGCTAGTGAATGATGTATCTTTGCGCGGTTTAATTCCTGGTGAGCTAGCAAAAGGGTTTGGATTTTTTCAGTCAAAACCATCGTCTGTATTTTCTCCTGTCGCAGTAACCCCAGATGAGCTTGAGAATGCCTGGTCAGGCAACAAAGTGCATTTGCCATTAGTGTCGCATTACAATCATGCTTTGTTTGGAAAGCCGCAAGCCGGTGAAGATATGACCTTTGATTTCTCGCAACTAGTTGCGCATGCTGCAAAGTCACGCAAACTAGGTGCGGGTGCAATTATTGGTTCAGGTACTGTATCAAATAAACAAGGCACTGAGCACGGCTCTTCAATAGCTGAAGGTGGTGTTGGTTATTCTTGTATTGCCGAAGTTCGAATGATAGAAACCATCAGGGATGGTCAACCTTCAACGCCGTTTATGTCCTTTGACGACTCCATTCGTATCGAAATGTTTGACGGTAATGGCTTGAGTATTTTCGGCGCAATTGACCAAGTCATCAAAAAATCTGTTGTAAATTAGCGCTAGGTAAAGGGTAAATAATGAGTCTTAAATTATATAGTTACTGGCGTTCTTCTGCATCCTATCGCGTGAGGATAGCGATGCATTTAAAACAACTTGATTTTGACTATTTGCCAGTGCATTTAGTCAACGATGGAGGTGAACAAAAGAAGAGTGCTTACAGCAACATGAATCCGTCTATGTTAGTCCCTACTTTTGTTGACGAAGACGAGGATATTGCACTGAATCAATCGTTAGCAATAATAGAATATTTAGATGATAGATATCCGGATACGCTGATGTTACTGCCTATCCATGCGGCTGACAAAGCCAGAGTGAGGGCTTTCGCGCAAGATATCGCGTGTGATATTCAACCTGTTACAAATTTGCGTATTTTGCAAGCCCTTAACGCTGACTTTGAAGCCAGTAGTGAACAAACTCAAGCTTGGTGCGCAAAATGGATTGAACTAGGATTTACCGCTCTCGAAAAAAGACTCGCAACACGGTCCGGTAAATATTGTTTTGGTTATGATGTAACGTTAGCCGACGTTTGCCTTGTCCCTCAGGTTTACAATGCGCTGCGATTTCAAGTTGACATGCAACGTTTTCCATTGATTCAAAAAATCTATGATAATTGCAATGAACTAGCCGCATTTCAAAAAGCAAAGCCTGAGGTACAAACGGATGCTACCTAGTTGAAAAAAACACGGCAGAGTTATATGTTTTTAATAGGTAACTCTGTCGTGTTTTTAACTTGCTTTAGCGCAAACGTTGAACTTAAATGATCAACTAACGGAAGGTGAGTGAGTTTATTTTTGAGCAATTGCTCATACTCTTCGATGCTCTCGACAATAACCTTCAATAAATAATCTTTTTCGCCACTAGTAGTGTGACACTCAACTATTTCTACAATTTCTTGAACGGCTCTTTCAAAATCAACAAGGGAATCACCATCATGGTTTTTTAAGGTAACGTAAATAAAAACCGAGACACCAAGATTTAGCTTCTTACTGTCTAGCAAGGTGACTTTTTGACGAATAACCCCGTCAGCCTCCATGCGTTTCACTCTGCGCCAGCAAGGGGTATGAGATAAACCGACATATTGGCTGAGTTCCGCCATTGATACTGTTGCGTCTCTTTGCATAACTCTGAGAATTTCACGATCAAACTTATCTAACTTCATTTTTATTCCGTGGTGAGAGATGTATCACTTGTGATTTGGCCATTATAGGATACATATCCTATAAATAGAAAATAATAAATACATTTAGATGACAACTTTATTTCAGATAAGTGTAAATCGCAAGATACGTCCTCTAGAACATCAGCTACAATCACCCACGAGTTATTGCGATCAAAAAATGCATAGCTAACGATACACAGATTGAAAATAATAAAAACAAAAAATAACAATTCCAATAATAAGGTACATATGTCAGTTTTCGACCACCGAGAGTTTGCAGAGCATGAACAAGTTTCGTTTTACCACGACAAAGCAACCGGCTTAAAAGCAATTATTGCCGTGCATAATACAAATCTAGGACCCGGACTAGGTGGGTGTAGAATGTGGAATTATGCTAATTCTGAAGAAGCACTGACCGATGTGTTGCGGTTATCTCGAGGAATGACGTATAAAGCAGCAATGGCAGGACTGCCGCAAGGTGGTGGTAAGGCGGTTATTTTTGGTGATCCTAGAAAAGATAAAACGCCTGAGATGATGCGCGAAATGGGTAACTTCGTTGACACCTTAAAAGGGAAGTATATTACCGCGGAGGATTCCGGTATTGCGGTGTCTGATATTGTTTGCATGTCCCAGAATACAAAGCATATTAGCGGTACTTTTTCCAAGTATAGCTTCGATGGTAGTATTGCCGACGGTAATCCTGCTCCTGCTACTGCTTACGGTGTATTTGTTGGTATTAAAGCCGCCGTCAAACATGTATATCAAACTGATTTACGCGGTAAAAAAGTAGCTATCAAAGGTGTTGGCCACGTTGGTATTAGATTAGCTGAGCATCTCTACAGAGAGGGCGCGACGCTGTATGTGGCTGACATATTTCCGGATGGCGTTAATCGAGCTGTTGCTGAGTTTGGTGCAACGCAAGTGAGCGTGTCTGAAATTGATTTGTTAGATGTGGATGTGTTTGCCCCATGCGCCTTAGGTAATGCGATTAATGAGCAGAACATCGATCATCTCAAGGCTCGAATTATTGCAGGAGCGGCAAACAACCAACTAGCATCCGACGAAATGGGTGTAAAATTGGCTAAGAGGGGTATTTTGTATGCACCTGATTATGTCATTAATGCAGGCGGTATTATCGATATTTTTCACCAACGGTCAGACAGTAGCGCAGAAAAATTACGAGAACATTTAAATCAGATTGGCGAAACGTTACAAACTATTTTTGTTGAGGCAGAGAATAACGGTTTGGCTACTGCAAAAGTAGCTGATTCGTTAGCTGAACTAAAATTTAAATAAATTGGTTTGAAGCGGTTGCAAGTAATCGCAGAAATCGGCATACTCCACGCCGTCTTAAAGTTAAGACGGTTTCTATGGTGAGCCTTGGTTCTCTCGCAATGATATTTTGGAAACTCGGTCAGGCCCGGAAGGGAGCAGCTGTACCAAAGGACTCATGTGCCGAGATGTGGCTAGGGCTTGCCACCCAATCTTTTAATCCTGTTTTATTCAAATATTTCCTTTTTCGGATGCGCTTCTAGGTACTCGACAGAGATCGTTATCGAGTGTGAAACGTTCATCTCCATTTGTGTGCGTTCCGATATAGGTAGAAAAAATGCCATGTCCACTTCATATCGAATATACCTTGGCGGTAACTGATTTAATACTAAGCATGTGAGGTCGGCTATAAAGTCCGTTGTTTTATTTTGGTAAAAGCCCATTGCTTCAATTTGTTCTATGACCAAATGTTCATAATAGTTGTGAATGTCTTCGTCTAGTTTCATATCATTACCGCCTTTAGTTAATTGGTACTCTTTATATTCTAGGATATATCGGCCAAAAATATGAAAATCCAATGTTTGCCCATTTTTTGTTCGTCACATTATAAAATAGGTGTCTGTTTTTTATCCGAACCTAAAATATAAGAATATTGTACACATTGATAATCCCTTGCTTATACTATCTTTAATTGTGCGAAAATTTGCAACTCTTGTTTGATCGAAGAATCAGCTGCTAGCGGGCTTATGCTGGAATTTAATTGCATCTTTAGGTAGCTATTTTTTTTTCTTATGGAACAAAATAAATTACACAAAAAATTAACACTTAGCCCTTCCGTTTTCTTGACATTTACGTAACATCCTGTGACTATCTAAGGGGAGTGCATCGTTCTAATAAATGCACGACTATGATAATTATAATTTCGACGCTCTTTATTGTTAAGGGCGTGAACATCAAAACTATGGTTGGGAATATGTCCAAAATGAGCAAGAGAACTCAAATAGCGTCATGCGTTCTAGGTGCATTAGCACTGGGGAATGCTTCGATCGTCTCTGCAGATCAACTTCAGGATTTACAAAATGAAGAAGTTAAGATCCACAAAGCAGCAGCGCAATCTCAAGAAAAAATTAATAACCTTTTCGAGCAATCACAAGAATTGTTGGCGGAGTACCGAAACGTCATTGATTCAACGGAAAGCTTAAAGGTTTATAATGATTACTTGGCCAATTTAGTGGCAGACCAACAGCGTGGTATTGATTCCCTGCAACGGCAAATAGATTCAATCGATGAAACGAGGCAAAACATTGTTCCATTAATGTTTAACATGATTAACAGCCTTGAAGAGTTTATTAAACTCGATATTCCAATCAATATCGAAGAGCGTACTGCTCGCGTTCAAAGACTTCGTGACGTTATGTCAAACTCAAGCGTAACGGTAGCTGAACGTTTCCGTCTTGTGCTTGAAGCATATCAAACTGAGAATGAATACGGTTCCAAAATTGAAACTTACGCTGGTACCATCGAAGATGGCGGCCAAGAAGTATCGGTTGATTTCTTTAACCTAGGTCGAACTGCTCTATTAGCATTGTCTAAAGATCAGAAACACGCTTGGGCATGGGACAACGATGCACGTAGTTATCAAAAATTAGGTGATGAGTATCTTAATTCAATCATTCAAGCAGTGCGCATGGCACAAGGCTTGGTGCCTGAAGATCTTATCAAATTACCAATTAAAGCTGCGGAGTAAGTATAATGAAACCAACAATTAAAAAGCTTGTTGCTGCAGCGGCAATGGTTTGTGTAGCGTCTTTCGCACAAGCACAGTCGTCAACAACATTGCAAGACCTGCTACAAAAAGTAAAACAACAAGGCACCGCTCAAACACGTGTTAATGATCAACGTGAAACTGAGTTTCGTAAAGACCGTGCTGATAAACAAGGTTTATTGCGCAAGGCTCAAGCCGATATGCGTGCTGAAGAAGGTCGTGGTGATCGTTTAGCTAAATCGTTTGCTGCGAATGAACAGACATTAATCGACAAAGAAGTCGAACTTGATGTCGCAAAGGGTGACCTTGGCGAAATGTTCGGTGTTGTTCGTCAAGCTTCAGCTGATGCATATGGTCGAATTTCTACTTCAATCGTGAGTGCCCAGTATCCTGGCCGTGATGTATTCTTAGGTGAAATGTCTAATGACTCAAAAGGTCTGCCGAATATTAACGAATTAAAGGAGTTGTGGTTTTCTCTTCAAACAGAAATGACAGCGTCTGGTCAAGTTGAAAAATTTGAAACAGAAGTTCTTAATTTGGATGGTGGTAAAGAAACGCAAACTGTATTGCGTATCGGTTCCTTTAATCTGGTAGGTAACGAAGGTTACTTAGTTTACGATGATTCTGATGGCACAGTTCAACCATTGGGTCGTCAACCAGATGGTTATCAAGTAGAAACAACTCAAGATATTCTTAATGCGAAGGCATCAGACGGATTTATCCCTGTCTATGTGGATCCATCGAGAGGCGCAATCTTGAACTTGTTCAAACAAAAAGCAACGATGATTGAAAGATATCATGCGGGTGGCCCAGTAGGTTACACAATTACTTTCATGTTAGCGATTGGTTTGGCAATAGGCTTGTTCAAATTCCTTACCCTTTCTGCGGTTGGCGCTAAGATGAAGTCACAGCTTAAGAATATTGATGCACCAAATATTAAAAACCCACTGGGTCGAATATTGACGGTTTATCAAGCAAACAAAGCTGCTGATGTTGAAACGTTAGAATTAAAATTAGACGAAGCTATTTTACGTGAGTTACCAAGCGTAGATAGAGGCATCAATATCATCAAGATTTTTGCAGCAATCGCCCCGTTGCTTGGTCTACTAGGTACAGTACTTGGTATGATTGAGACGTTCCAACAAATTACATTGTTTGGTACAGGTGACCCAAGAATCATGGCTGGTTCAATATCCATGGCACTTGTGACAACAGCTCAAGGTATTATTGCAGCGTTACCACTTATTTTAGTTCATAGTGTTGTAGCTTCAAAAGCCAAGTCAATTGTTCATGTATTAGATGAGCAAACTGCTGGCTTCATTGCAACTAGCGCAGAGTCGGAGAAAGCTTAATATGATGTACCTGATTGGATTATGGGAATCTGTCAGGGACTTTATCGCTGCCGGCGGTGACGTTTTGTATTTCGTCGCTGCTGCGCTCTTCCTAATGTGGGTTTTAATGGTTGAGCGTTATTGGTATTTGAGTTCAGTATTTCCAGGGGTTAAGAAACAAATTATAGCCGACTGGGATGCTAGAAAAGATACTACTTCATGGTATGCGCATAGAATTCGTGACACGTGGATTTCACAGGCGTCAGACGCTTTGGATGCAAGATTGCTTATCATCCGTACATTAGTGGCTATGTGTCCATTAATTGGATTGCTGGGCACAGTAACCGGCATGATCGGTGTATTCGAGAGTATGGCAACACAAGGCACTGGTAACCCGAGAATAATGGCTGCTGGTATTTCGATGGCAACAATTCCAACAATGGCTGGAATGGTTGCAGCTCTTTCTGGACTGTTTTTCAGTTCACGTCTTGAAGCGAAAGCTAAAATGGCAAGAGAGACATTAGTTGATAGCCTGCCACATCATTAAGAGAGATTATCATGGGTCGTAAAGTAAGAGTTGAAGAAGAAGACGCTCAAATCGACATGACGCCGATGTTGGACGTTGTCTTCATAATGCTAATATTCTTCATTGTAACGACTGTTTTTGTTAAGCAAGCGGGTATAGATGTAAACAAACCTGAAGGCGAGACAGCAGTTTTATTGAAAAAGGCAAACATATTTATTGCGATTACCGAAAAGGGCGATGTTTGGATGGATAGACGCGAGATTTCTGTAGAAGCTGTCGCGGCTAACCTTGAAAAACTATTGTCAGAGCAACCTTCTGAAGTTGTCTTCATCCAGGCAGATGCCAAAGCCAAACATGGCATAGTGGTAAAAGTCATGGATCAAGTGAAGGAAGCCGGTATTGACCGCGTTGCAATTGCGGTAAGGGGTTAATATGGTTAAATTTATAGTTTCCATTTTACTTGGTGCATCTATTGCCTTTGGTCTGTTTGTTATTATGGCAAAATTGGTTCAAAATGACGGTAAAGCGCAAGAGTCGCTGCCTCCTCCACCTGTAATTGATATTGTCATGCAAAAGCCTGATGACGAAGTGCAGACTCGAGTGAGAAAGCCGCCGCCACCGCCACCGCCACCGCAAGAGCCACCAAAAGTTGAATTAGTTGAGCCTGCTCAAGCTGATCCAAACTCTTCTGGCTTTAGTTTGTCAATACCCTCTGTAGATACTGGTGGTATTAGTAATGCAGTTGGTGGTATTGGTGGAATGCGTGATGGTGACGCAGCTCCAATTGTGCGTATTCCACCAGACTATCCACCCCAAGCTGCTCGCGATGGCAAAGAAGGTTGGGTGCGTTTGTCGTTCACTATTAATGAAGTTGGTGGTGTGGAAGATGTTGAAGTACTAGACGCTGATCCAAAGCGAATTTTTGACCGCAATGCAAAGCGTGCTCTTCGCAAATGGAAGTATCGTCCACAAATTGTTGATGGCATTGCTCAAAAACAGTTTGGACTCGAAGTTCAATTAGACTTTAAGCTAGGAGGAGAATAGATTATGAAATTTAAATCTCTCAAAGCTTCATTGTTGCTTGGTTCTGCACTTGTGATGGGGTCTTATTCGACCTTGGCATTAGCGCAATCTAATCTGGCAGTCCAATGTCCGGGTTACAAGCCAGCAAAAACACAATTGCTAGGTATGAAAGTAGGTAAGAAGCTGAACAAGGCATTCGAAGCTTACAACCAAGACTTGGTGAAAGAAGCTATTGATTTGTTGTATGAAATTGAAGCTGACGAACCTTTTGACAGAGCTTCTGTTGATCGGTTTTTAGGTCAATTACTAGTTTCAGAGCCTGGCAAGAGAGCTGAAGCTGCTGACTACCTTGAACGTGCGGTGAAAACCAAAATATTAAACGATAACGACCACGCTCCTATCGTGAAATTAGTTGGCGATCTCAAGTACGAAGCGGGTGACTATGCAGAGGCCATAACGTGGTTTGAAGAGTGGATGGAATTCACTTGCCGAGACGATGGTATGACTTATCTTAAAATTGCAAACGCTTATAAAGAGATGAAGCAATTAGACAAAGTTATTGCGCCGGCCGATAAAGCGATTAAGTTCTTAGATCCAGCAAAAGAGACACCGTATGCAATAAAAATGAGCGTTTATTACGATCAGAAGAAATACATGGAAGCCATCGATGTTATCGAGACGGCCCTTCAAGTTTTTCCTGATTCAAAAGCATGGTACAAGAATGCCGGATTGTTTTATCAGATTACTGAAAACTATAAAATGGCACTAACCATGTTTGAATTAGCTTATATGCAGGGTCACTTAACAACAGCGACTCAGCATAAACAGCTTGCTCAATTGTATAGCGTAAATGGTATACCGCATAGTGCGACTGTATTGATGGAAAAGCATATGAAATCAGGTTTGATACCGAAAGATAAAGCGTCTTTATCTGCGATAGCAAACGCTGCATTCCAAGCTCGCGAATTCAAGCTCGCCGCATCGTATTTTGGTCAAGCTGCAAAGGTTGCATCTGATCCAGAACTTTACCGCAGACAAGGCTCAATGTTGTTATCAGCAGGTGACTACAAAGGCGCTGTTGAAGCGTTGAATCAGTCACTTATTAACAACAAAGAAAGTGAAGGTAAAGTACACTATGCTCTTATCGAAGCTTATTTCTATCTAGGTGATTACAAAGCGGCTATGGCCGCTGTGCAAGAAGCTAAGAAAGATTCAGGCATTCGCAAAAATGCGACAGCTTGGGAACCGTATATAAAGACGAAAGCTTCCAACAGAGGCATTCGAATCTAATTAGGCTCGCAATATAAAAAAGCTCCGTTATGGAGCTTTTTTTTTGTATAAAACTAAATAAGCTTTATCAAGTTATAGCCCCTTAGTTATCATAGGCGTTGGCTCGACACTATGACAGTTGGTTGTCAGAGATCTCAAAAACACTTCGTAGCATCGCTTTGAGGCTTGCAAGCAGCTCTTCCTTAGACTGTTTAGATAGATTCTTCTGCAGTGTTTGAATCAATAGCTCTGAAAGCTCTTGTGAAGTTTCCGCACTCAATTTACTTAGTTCAAAGTTAATGCTTGCAGCGGTGTTAACTAGATTTCTTTTATTCTCAATAAATTGACTAATCCGTTGACGGTGAACACTCAACGCGGCACAACCCAAATTCATTGAGCGGTCTAGTTCAGGACGATGTTGACTAATGGTTTGAATTAATAAAGTTGAGTTAATGTTCTTACTGCTTTTTAACCTGTGGTTTAAAAAGTAGTCTAAATCGTTCGCCGCTACACGAAAATACGAATCAAAAGTATTGGTAGCTGGCTCGTTTAATGTCAGGAACATAATGCCACTATGTTCACCACTTGATGTATCTCTGCGAGCCCCTATTTTCAGCAACTTAAAACCGAGTGACTTCCAAAAAGTACTCAGTTCACTCGTTAAGCCAAAAGAGGTAGATAAGTAATCAACATTATTGTTCTGCGCCAGCACACTGATTTGTTGTAACATCATTTTACCTAGTCCTAGCCGCCTGAGGTCTGGTTTGACTGCAATACGACTTATCCGCCAGCTGTTGGCCGTTATAAACCAGTCATCGCAAAAAGTCATCGCTAGATTTTGCGCAACTAAATGGCCGTTAACTCTTCGTTGTGAGGATATTATTCCTTCCCGCAACGTCTCGTTCTGCGTAAATGTAATATTTCCCTCATGCGCAATAACAGCAACTCCAGTAATTGTAAGGCTCGAATAAGACAGGCTAGCACTGTTTGTCAGAGCCACAATATGCTGGTCCGGAGAATCAAGAATTCGCATTAAATCATCAGGTGTTGTTTGGTAATGACTTTGTATTAATAAACTAAAAACCTGAGCAAGTATGTTTTCATGCTCAACTAACCACGTCTTGTTTAAGTGCTGAAAATAAAGCGGTGATGATTTTCTATCTATACTAGGCAATTGAGTCTTAGGTGGGAAGGTTGCAACCTGAAACGGCTTAGGTTGCGTGCCATCAACAAAAGGGGCAAATACGCGACTAAATACAGCTTCCAAACAATCTTCTTCGTACCAACGCAATGGATGGTGTAATTCAACACTAATCAAAGCGTTACTCAGAGTGTTAAGTTTGGGTAAAACACGTATTTTAAAGCCCAATCCACTTCCTTCATATCCAGCGAGCGTTGTTGCCATGACAATTCGAGTGAATTTTTGACATGCATATAATAAAATAGATGGGGCAATCGCTGCTGCCTCATCTATGATTAAGATGGCTGTTTTTGGCAAGTGAGACAGTTGGTCAGGAGCAATAAACAGAAGTTCAAGTGCGTTGTGGTTATCCGTTTGTTGTTTGTTCTTATTATTTGTGTTGGCGTTTGAATTTGCCATGCACTGTTTATACTCGATTTGTGCTCTTTGTGCGTTATTAATATGTGGCGCAGTAATGAAAATATGAGTAACGTTATCTTGGGTACTCAATGTAGCGGCTATTTGGCCTAATAATGTCGACTTTCCTCTGCCGCGCTTAGCCGTTATAAGGCCGATCGATTTATCGTTTTGGGCATTACTTAAGACTGCTTTGAATGCGACTTGCTGTTGTGAAGTTAGTACCCCAAGTAAGCATTCTTGCCTCTTTTGTTGGTCAGTATAAGCAAAGGGTAGATGAGCAGAGTGCGGTGTTATGCAGGCAGTACCCTCGTCTTTTAATAAGATGTCGGCCATTCTTCTAATGAATAAACTCGCTGAATGTTGGGTGTTATAGCTAAATGCAATACCTGAATTTTCAGCCTCATACTGCTGCCAGTCCTTCATGTCTGGACAAATTATTATGAGTAAACCCGCTTTCCCAATCGCCCCCTCTAGCGCATAAAGAGCACTGGGCTTAATACCGTCAAATGCATTGTAAATTACTATTTCATACTCTGTACCTAAATGCTGCTTATATTGGGATATTTGGGATTGAGTAATAAAATTGAATTTACGGTGATTACTAAAACTCATTACCGTATTGCTTAGCAACAATGAAGGTGAACGAGTTTGTTGGAGCAGGTATTTGGTTTGTTGTTGACACCAATCGACGCCGCCAGAAATTAGCAATAATTGTCTATGGCTGGCATAGTTATTTCTTTGTGCCATCCAATCAATGAGTGATTTGCCTATCAATCTGCTTACTCTCTTTTATAATGGCGTATTGCGAACCTGTATATTCTACATTGATAAGGAAAAAAATGCGTTTTTTATCCAGACGTTTAGTAATGCCAAATGATTTGAATTATGCGAATGCTTTGTTCGGTGGAAGGGCACTTGAATGGATTGATGAAGAGGCTGCGATATACGCCATCTGTCAATTAGAAACAAACTGTTTGGTGACGAAGCATATCGGCGAAATATCATTTGAATCGCCTGCTACCCAGGGGGATATTGTCGAATTTGGTCTAGTTACCAAGAAAGTCGGTAAAACCTCAATCACAGTCACTTGTTTAGTTCGAAATAAAGCGACCAAAAAAACAATATGTTTGGCCGATGACATCGTATTTGTCAGAGTAGATCCCATATCCAGACTACCAGTCGAGCACGGTAAAACGATGAAGGGACTGGTGTTACAAACAGAACAAGAAATGAAAGCGTTAAATATGGAATAGCATCGTAAATTTGAGCATGAAAATACGATTCTATATTGGTATTAGAGCTATTTTTGTAACAAGAATGTTAACAAGGTCTGTAATTTTGAATTTAGTCAATCGATTGATTTACTTTCTGTTTTTTGTTGATATCATACTATTTAACGCATCGTTAGATTAGCGTTTAGCCAAGGGGTGCAGCGATTTGCTGCTGAGATTCAGTTGAAAACCCTTATTTACCTGATCCGGTTAGTACCGGCGTAGGAATGGTTGTATAAACACATCAATTACCTGCTCCAACACCGGCTCTTTTCTACAGAAATGAAGAGAACCACATGAAAAAAATATTAAATCCGTCAATATTAGCAAAACCACGAAGCCAGCTGAAAAAATCATTTCGCATTACTTCAATTGCTAACTCAATAGCACTTGCTTTATTCAGTTTTGGCATTCACCTATCAGCAGTCGCCGACACCTCAGTGGCTAGGGCATCAAGTAGTAAAGCGATTAATAACGGCATTGAACGCATAATCGTTACATCTGATTTTAGCCAGCGGAGTCCTAATAATCTTGCCAGTAGCGTTGTCATTATTGGCGACCAATTGCTAGATTTACGTCAATCTGAACACTTGGAAGACATCGTTGGTATTGTGCCTAACCTTAATTTCAGTAGTGGTGCGTCACGCGGAAAATTTATTCAAATTAGAGGGATTGGTGAACGCAGTTTATTCGCCGAACCAATCAACGCTTCTGTTGCTCTTGTCGTCGATGAAATTAATTTCTCTGGATTGGGCGGTTTAGGCTCTCTATTTGATGTTCAACAAGTAGAAGTGCTCTCTGGGCCGCAATCCACTGGATTTGGTGCGTCAGGATTGGCTGGCATCATCAAAGTAGTTAGTAACTCAGCGACTGATAGTCAAGAAGGTTATTTGCAAGGAAGTTTTGCGCAATATAATACACAGCGATACAGCGCAGCCTATTCGAACCAAATTGCCGACGGTGTGAGTGCACGTATTGCAATGCAGCAAGTGAAGAGCGATGGTTTTGTTGAAAATAGTTACTTAAATCGTGATGATACTAATAATATGGACGAGTTTAATGCAAAATTGGCAGTCGACTATGTCATATCAGATAAAGTAGGGCTTGAATTTAAACTTTATCACTTTGATATCGACAACGGCTACGATGCTTTTTCATTGGACAACGATAACAAAACTCGTTCAGATGAACCTGGATTTGATCGCACTGAAACACAAGCAGCAAGCGTTAAGTACATAGCAGACTTAGGTCAGCACTCCTTCTCACTTTCACTGACTACTTTAAATGCAGATTTGGATTATGGCTACGATGAAGACTGGACATTTGTTGGTTTTCATCCTGATGAGTATAGTTCGTTCGATCAGTACAAAAGAGAAGTGAGTAACCAGACAATAGACGCAAGATACGCCTCCACTGATGCTAATGCACCTTGGGTAGTCGGTCTTTATTACCAGCGAAGTGAACAGGATCTTACTCGAATATATACTTATGCTGATGCAGATTTCACCAGTTTTTATGAACCTAACTCTGTTGCCGTCTATGGTGAACGCAGTTGGCAAATATCCGAACCTTTGTCGATTACGGCGGGTGCAAGAGCCGAAAAGTTTGATGCCGACTATCTTGATAGCAATCATTTTGTTGAAGTACTCGACGATAGCTTATTGGCAGGCAAATTAACGGCAAGCTATGCATTACAAAAAACGATATTTTATTCGAGTATTTCGCGCTCATATAAGGCGGGCGGATTTAACGCGGATGAACGTGTTGCGGACACCGACCGATTGTATTCTCCAGAATATAATTGGAACTATGAACTTGGTATCAAAGGTAATTTAGACACATCAAGTGGGATTAAAGCTAATATATCGCTAACTTTCTTCTACATGCAACGAGAGGATGCTCAAGTGAGTGACTTTTCTATATTGAACAGAGAGGATGGTAGCGGCGCCGTTGAATTTATTGACGTTATTGGGAATGCAGATACGGGCATTAACAAGGGTATGGAAATTTCAAGTAATTGGCAGTTTACAGATAAATTAAGTGCGGTTGTTAATATGGGATATCTTGATGCCACCTTTGGTAATTATCAACTCGTCGATGGCAGTTTTGTAGACAAACAATTACAAGCTCAAGCCCCTAAAATAACTTTTTATACTTCCGCCAGTTATGAATTCACCGATCAGATTGTTTGGATAGTTGAATTTGAAGGTAAGGACCGCCATCGCTTCTCTGTTGGACACGATGAGCGAGCGCCATTCACTGCTGTATTCAATACCGAAGTAAATTGGCAAGAGGGAAATATACTGGTGCAATTATGGGCGAAGAATATATTTGATAGAAGCTTACCCACGAGAGGTTTTGGTGGTTTTAATAATGATCCAAGAGATGGCTATTTCCCTGCAAAACCATACTATCAATTTGGTCAAGAGCGCCAACTTGGTGTTACTGCAACTTATCGTTTTTAAGGAGATAAAAATGAAACTTGTTGTCGATATTTCTTTGTATCCACTAAATGAAAAGTATATAGCGCCTATAAAGGCGTTCATAGACAGACTAAACCAAGATGCTAATCTTGACACTAGTACGTCTGCTACGAGCACTATTATTAGTGGTGAATATGAGCATGTTATGGCTGTTTTAGGCGCAGAGATGAAGCAAACTTACAGCGAGACCGGTCAGGCCGTGTTTGTTTGTAAATTTCTAAATGGTGATAAAATGGGCTCGGGTGAGTGACTGAGTTTTTTGATATAGCAATGCAGCAATTCCAGCAACAGAGTTTGCTGGAATTGCTCGCGTTTGTGCTCTCTGTTTTATATGTTGTTTTAGCGGCTAGACAAAATATTTGGTGCTGGCCTTGTGCCTTTTTGGGCACTGGTATCTTTGTTTATTTATTTTGGGAAGTGACACTCGTTTTTCAAATGCTTTTAAATTTTTACTATATTATTATGGCTGTAGTTGGTTTTTTGAGTTGGAAGGAAGTCAAAGATAAGCCAACATTAGCGATTACTCGTCTAGACCCCAGAGTTCATATATTACTGATTGTTGTTGGCTGCTTTGTTACTTGGTCATTAGTAAAAGCGGGTGAACATTGGTTCTCTGGTGATTGGGTATGGTTGGATGCAGGAACAGCTGTATTTTCTATTATAGCCACTATAATGACAGCACGTAAAAAAATTGATAATTGGATTTATTGGTTAGTTATTAATCCTGCTACTGCGTATTTAATGTTTCAGAGTGGGCTTTACTTAACCTGTATATTAATGTTTTTATACACGGCTATGTCAATTTATGGGTTTGTAAACTGGCGTAAATATCTAAGATGAAACTGGCAAATGTAGTGCAAAATGATCAGCTAATTAATTTATTGAAAACTCCCCTAGGTCTAAGTGACAGTGTGATAGTGTCCCCGTTATCAGGTGGAGCAATAAATCGATCTTATTATCTGAATGATGCTTCCAATGAGTTTATGGTGAAGGAGTTTCGAGGTGAAAGTTCTCTGTGCATAGACCGCGAGGAACGTTTCAATCTGCAATTACTATTGTCAAAGAACGGTTTGGCGCCAAAACCTCTTTTTTTATCATCCGATACAGGTATTTATGTTGAAGAGTGGATACAGCAACATAGAAGCCAAACTTTATTGATTTTTGATGAACGACATATCAACTCTTTAGCTTCGGCGCTAACCCGCATTCACAAAAGTAAGGTGAAAATTAAATCGCTGGATTTACCTGCAGCCTGGCTTCAGTATTTGACCACGCTGCAAAGTCCGTCCCGCAATCTAGTTGAAGAGGTTACAAAACAGACTCAACAATGGAAAACGATTACGGACTCTGCACCTGACGATCAGGTTTTTTGTCACAATGATCTTGTCTGGGCTCACTTATGTGTTCCAACTAATATCATTCTTGATTGGGAGTATGCAGGTGTTGGTAATCGTTATTTTGATATTCTTTCGTGTGCAAAAGTAAATGGCTTTGATACTCAACAACGTGATTTGTTATTAACTGCCTATGCCACGCAAAATAATATTCCTATTAATGAAGTGGATGAGGGTTGCTTGCAGCAAACTAGTTTTGTTGAATTAACCTACCAATTATGGCACGAAGCGGTTGGCACAACGTCTAAAAATTAGGCTGTCATTCAATTGATGTCATAAAATTCTTTCCTTTTTCATTCGTCAACGTATAATCCCCTTAACGACAGGGGTGTAGTTCCAATTGGTAGAACAGCGGTCTCCAAAACCGATGGCTGGGGGTTCGAGTCCCTCCACCCCTGCCACTTTCTAGCTAGTCCTATTTGTGTCGACTCTGTTATAGTCATTCATTACTTTAGGCACAAAACCCTTTTATCAACTCCAGATTTTGGCTATGCTTAGTTTAAGCAATAAATGAGTAAAAACTTATAGGATAGCCACATTGTATTCGCCTACACCGATTGACTTACATCCGAACGATATAGCCATTAGCGTTAATACCCTGAGCGCTTATCAAAAGGCCACGCTGCAGAAAATGGGTATTGTGTTGTATGAACTGCGAGATGCAATTAACGTTGCAGAATCGGTTCACGTGAGCAAATCGTCGGGCGCTATGGAATCGAGTCAACCTTCTATTCAAGAGCTCAGACTTATTGACGAAACTGACCCATTCATTAAACAATTATTTAGCATCTTTGGCGTTAGCAGTAGTGGAGAACTTGGTATCACTTGGCAAGTTCAAGATAGTGAAATGATTATGTTAAAAGATAATATACTCACGACACCAGATGTGGAGATATTGAGAAGAGCGGATTTGAAAAAACAGTTGTGGGACACCTTACACGTTTTTTTCAAGACGCAACAATGGTCGTAATATCGACGTTTACTGAGGTAGAAGTTGCTGTTGCTTATCGTATTTTTAAAACTGATAGGTTGAATACTTGGTCTTACAGTATCTTTGAAAAAAGTGCGTTAAACAATCTTTCTTTAGTTGCAATAAAAAATAAAATTACGGTTGGTTATGTGCTGTTGTCGAGTGTTTTAGATGAATCAACTATGGAAGAGATTACAGTTGATATTAATGAACGGAAAAAGGGTATCGGTCGAGCATTAATTCAAGCAACGTTTACGCAGGCGCGCCAAATGCAGCAAAAGGTTATTTATCTGGAAGTGCGATTTAGCAATACGCCTGCTATAGAACTTTATCGTTCGATGGGCTTCGAACTCATCGGTCAACGCAAAAATTATTATGAAGCCGCCAGAGAAGTGGATCATGTAACATATACCAATAATGAAATCACACCAGTTGCACCTCGGGAAAATGCCTACATCATGAAAAAAGTCTTATAGGCTTTATCTTCATTTAGGATTCAAAAAGAGTCTCGAAGAGGGTACAATTCGGGCCTTTAAATTTGCACCTTTTAATTTACACCAACTTAACGAGATATTATGAGTTACCAAAGTGAGCTAGAGAAACGTCGTACATTTGCGATTATTTCTCACCCTGATGCGGGTAAAACCACTATTACAGAAAAAGTATTGTTGTTCGGAAATGCCTTACAGGTTGCGGGTACGATCAAAGGCAAGAAATCTGGACAGCATGCTAAATCTGATTGGATGGAAATGGAGAAAGAGCGAGGCATCTCGGTGACTACCTCTGTAATGCAGTTTCCGTATCAAGATCACTTGATTAACTTGCTCGATACTCCAGGCCATGAAGATTTCTCCGAAGATACCTACAGGACGTTAACGGCAGTTGATAGTTGCTTAATGGTCATCGATGCTGCTAAAGGGGTCGAGGCTCGCACAATCAAACTGATGGAAGTAACTCGGTTGCGTGATACGCCAATTATTACGTTTATTAATAAGCTGGACAGGGATACCCGAGATCCTATCGATTTGCTGGATGAAGTTGAAGATGTCCTAAAGATTAAGTGTGCTCCTATTACATGGCCAATTGGCATGGGTAAAGAGTTCAAAGGTGTTTATCACTTATTGCGTGATGAAACCGTTTTGTATAAAACAGGCCAAGGCCACACAATCCAAGAAATAAGAACTATCAAAGGATTACATAATCCGGAATTGGATGTAGCAATCGGATTCTATGCCAAAGAATTACGAGACATGCTGGAGTTGGTGCAGGGCGCATCAAATAAATTCGATCTTGACGCTTTTTTAGCCGGTGAATTAACGCCTGTTTATTTTGGTACCGCGCTGGGTAACTTTGGCGTTGACCATATGCTGGATGGACTAATTGAATGGGCACCAAAGCCGCAGGGCAGGGAGCATGATTCAGGTCGTGTAGAAAGCAGTAACCAGAGTTTTAGTGGCTTTATTTTTAAAATTCAAGCAAATATGGATCCTAAACATAGAGATAGGATAGCCTTTTGTCGTGTTGTCTCAGGGAAATATGAGAAAGGCATGAAAATGCATCACAGTCGCATTGGAAAAGATGTGCGAGTAGCCGATGCTGTTACCTTCTTAGCTGGCGATAGAAGCCTGCTGCAAGAGGCATATGCAGGTGATATTATTGGTTTACACAATCATGGTTCGATTAAAATTGGTGACACTTTCACATCGGGTCCAAAATATCGTTTTACGGGTATTCCAAACTTTGCTCCAGAATTATTTAAGCGAATTCGATTACGCGATCCGTTAAGGCAAAAACAACTGCAAAAAGGCTTAATACAACTCTCTGAAGAGGGAGCAGTACAGGTATTTAGACCATTGCAAAACAACGATTTAATTGTAGGAGCCGTAGGTGTACTGCAGTTTGATGTGGTTGTTTCAAGGCTCAAGGCGGAATACAACGTAGATGCTATTTATGAAGGTGTTGCCGTATCTACTGCGCGTTGGGTGTACTGCGATGATCCCCGCAAGTTAGACGAATTTCAACGTAAATCTGAAGTGAATTTGGCCTTAGACGGCGGCGGTAACTTGGCTTATATTGCGCCAACTATGGTCAATTTATCTTTAGCGCAAGAGCGCTATCCAGATATCGAATTTAAAACCACAAGAGAACACTAGGTTTAATACAACATGAATATTCATCATTTACTCAGCGCTAGATTTTCCCAAGCTATTCAAGCAATGGGTATTCAGGATGCTCCTATTCCATTGAGCAGAAGCACAAGACCCGACTTTGGTGAATACCAGTTTAATGGGGCAATGGCGTTAGCAAAGCAGTTAAAGCAAAAACCGCGTGATATTGCCGAGCAAATTTTAGCTAATGTGAACTTAGACGATATTGCTATTAAGCTTGAAGTTGCAGGACCGGGCTTTATTAATATACATCTTAAAAATGATTGGTTGTCGGCTTGGTGTGAACGCGCTTTGCAGGATGATAAATTAACCGTTGAGGCGCATGAGAGTAAAACCATTGTGGTTGACTACTCTTCTCCAAATCTTGCAAAAGAAATGCATGTGGGTCACTTAAGAAGCACTATCATCGGTGATGCGGTTGTTAACGTATTGGAGTATTTAGGGCATAACGTCATTCGCCAAAATCATATGGGCGATTGGGGCACTCAGTTCGGTATGCTGTTAGCCCATTTGAATGATAAATTACAGAAATCCTCGATAGCAGAAACTGCGCTGTCCGACCTAGAAGACTTTTACCGTGAAGCCAAAGTTAGATTTGATAACGAAGATGGTTTCGCTGATCGCGCCCGCGATTATGTTGTTCAATTGCAAAGTGGAGACTCTGATTGTTTGGCGTTGTGGCAGCAGTTTATTGATATCTCAATTCAGCACAGTGAAGACGTATATAAAAAACTTAATGTCAGCCTGACGCGAGAACATATCATGGGCGAAAGCAGCTATAACCATGATTTAGCTAATGTGCTTGCAGACTTAACTGAGAAAGGTATTGCAGTTGAATGCCAAGGTGCGAAAGTTGTTTTCATGCCTGAAATGTTGAACAAAGAGGGCGAGCCTGCTGTTTATATAGTACAAAAGTCAGGTGGTGGTTACCTGTATGCGACGACCGATTTAGCCGCCGTTCGATATCGCGCAGGCCAATTAAACGCGCAACGCACCTTAATCTTTACTGACGCTAGACAAGCATTGCATTTTAAGCAAACTGAAATAGTCGCTCGTAAGGCGGGTTATTTATCTGATAATGACACTTATGAACATTGCCCCTTTGGCATGATGTTAGGTAAAGATAATAAGCCATTTAGAACTCGGTCAGGTGAAACCATAAAATTATCAGACTTGCTTGACGAAGCGATTGAGCGGGCGGCAGTGCTAATTAGTCAACGAGAATCAAGTTTAAGCGATAGTGCTAAACAGCAAGTTGCAGAAACAGTCGGTATTGGTGCAGTCAAATATGCCGACCTAAGTAAAAACCGCACAACTGACTATATTTTTGATTGGGATACGATGTTGAGTTTTGAAGGTAATACGTCACCTTACCTGCAATATGCTTATACTCGTGTTAAGAGTATTTTTAGAAACGCAAATCAAGATATGGATACGTATCAAGCATCGGTGTCAGTCGCCTCGCTTCAAGAACATGATTTAGTCGTCAAATTGATGCAATTTGACGAAGTGCTTGAAGCCGTTTGTAAAGAAGCAACACCGCATCTAATGTGCACATATTTGTATGAAGTGGCGAGCTTGTTTATGCGTTTTTATGAAGCCAATCCGGTGTTAAAACCAGAGGTAAGTGAGGAAGATAAAAGCAGTCGTTTAGGTTTGTGTGCATTAACAGCTAAAACATTGAAAGCAGGACTGGATATCTTGGGTATTGAGACCTTAGAAGTCATGTAGCTTGCCGCATATAAAAACGCGTGATAAATAAATCACGCGTTTTTAGTGGATAGATTTAAGTTTGCGGAGACCCATTGCTGATTGCGCAGCGAAATCGGTCGGTAGTTGACTGTTCCTAAGTTAGAACCAAATGTGATAGCGTTGTTAGATAAGTCCAGCGTAGTTGGACTGATAACACGTGATTTTACCTTCTATAACAATTGTTCAATTGAAAGGAATTAAGATGCCAAAAATACTCACTTTTGCCGGCAGCGGCCGTAAAAATTCATACAATTTCAGCATTGCTAAGTGTGCGGCTCAAGGCGCCAACCTCGATGGTGTTGAGGTAACGGTTATTGATATGTCAGAGTTCGATATGCCTATTTTTAACGAAGACCTCGAGGCAGCTCATGGTTTACCCGTAAATGCCAAGAAGTTTAAGCAATTGCTCATGTCGCACGATGGTTTTATTATCGGCAATCCTGAATATAACAGTGGTTATAGCGGCTTATTAAAAAATGCAATTGATTGGGCTTCACGCATGGAAGAAGGTGAAAAACCATTGCAAGCATTTAAAGGTAAATATGCAGCCATCGTTGCTACTTCTCCTGGTGCCTTAGGCGGTATTAGAGGGTTGGTGTCACTGCGCATGTTATTGGGTAATCTGGGTATGCATGTGTTGCCAAATCAGCTGGCTGTTGGCGGTATAGGGAAACTAGTAGATGAAGAGCACAATGTGGCTGATGAAAAAACTAAAAAGAACCTAAATGGGATCGGTCGAATATTAGCCGAAGCACTTTTGCAAGCCGAAAAATAGGGCAATTTTAATAATTTACTAGGTTGCAAATAGCTTTGAATATAAAAATCTTCGCTTTATAGTTATTTGCATCACCTTCCACCTATTAAATTCATCATAAATTCTGTAATATCCATCCTCTCAATTTTTTAGTCAAAATATTTGTATATGTTCGAAATCAATCCAATCCAAACCGCTATTGCCGATGTTCGTCAGAGAACTGAATCCCTTAGGGGGTATCTTTGACCTTGATGTCAAAGTAGAGCGTTTAGAAGAAGTACTGAGAGAGCTTGAAAATCCTGATGTTTGGACTAATCCAGAACATGCTCAAGCTTTAGGCAAAGAAAAAGTAGCACTTGAAGACGTGGTTTTAACCATTCAAAAACTGACACAAGGCACTGATGATGTTGAAGGTCTCCTTGAACTTGCAGTTGAAGCCGACGATGAAGAAACCTTACATGATGCCCAAACAGAATTAGAAGGCTTAATTGTTGCTTTGGAAAAGCTTGAATTTAGAAGAATGTTTTCTGGTCCTAATGACTCAAACGATGGTTATTTGGATATACAATCAGGCTCGGGCGGCACAGAAGCTCAAGATTGGGCAAATATGCTACTGCGCATGTATTTGCGATGGGGCGAGGCACATGGCTTCAAAACTGAATTAATTGAAGTCTCTGCGGGTGATGTTGCCGGCATTAAAGGGGCAACTATACGTTTTGGGGGCGATTATGCCTTTGGATGGTTACGCACAGAAACCGGTGTTCATAGACTCGTTAGAAAATCGCCTTTTGACTCAGGCAGTCGTAGGCACACATCTTTTGCATCCGCATTTGCTTATCCAGAGATAAGTGATGACATTGAGATTGAAATTAATCCAGCGGATATCCGAATAGATACATATCGCGCATCAGGAGCGGGTGGGCAGCACGTCAACAGAACCGATTCTGCCGTACGAATAACGCATTTGCCGACGAATATTGTTGTGCAATGCCAAAATGACAGGTCTCAACATAAGAACAAAGACCAAGCATTTAAACAATTAAAAGCAAAGTTATACGAATACGAGTTACAAAAACAAAACGCAGCAAAACAAGTAATGGAAGATGGCAAGTCTGATATTGGCTGGGGTAGCCAAATACGTTCATACGTATTAGATGATTCTCGTATTAAAGATTTACGAACCGGCGTTGAAACAAGAAATACACAAGCCGTATTAGACGGCGATTTAGATAAATTCATTGTAGCCAGCTTGAAGTCTGGTCTTTAGTAAAATAGCAATTAACAGGAATACTCATGAGTGACCATCAGCAAGATGAAAATAAGTTGATTGCCGAGCGTCGTGGCAAGTTAGCGCAAATACGCGAAAACTGCCCTTCAAACGGTTTCCCAAATCAATTTGATCGTAAGCATTATGCGCAAGATTTGCAGACAACCTTTGGTGATAAAGACAAAGAAACATTAGTCGAAGAAGCAAATATTTTCAGCATTGCGGGTCGTATCATGGCGAAACGAGGTCCGTTTATAGTATTGCAGGACATGACTGGGCAAATTCAGTCTTATGCTTCGAAGGATACGCAAAAGGACATCAAAGCTAAATATGGATCTTTAGATATTGGTGACATTATTGGTGTGAGTGGTATTTTACATAAATCAGGCAAAGGCGATTTATATGTTGATATGGCTGAATATCAGTTATTAACCAAAGCGTTACGCCCTTTGCCCGAAAAATTCCATGGCTTAGCTGACCAGGAAACTAAGTATCGTCAACGCTACGTAGACTTAATCACTAATCCTGATACGCGCAAGACATTTAAAATTCGTAGCCAGATAGTTAGCGGTATCCGAAACTTCCTTACGGAGCGAGAGTTCATGGAAGTTGAGACGCCAATGTTGCAGGTCATTCCTGGTGGCGCAACAGCAAAACCATTTACGACGCACCATAATGCGTTAGATATAGATATGTATTTGCGTATTGCCCCTGAGCTTTATTTGAAGCGTTTGGTTGTTGGTGGTTTTGAGCGTGTTTTCGAAATTAACCGCAATTTTCGTAATGAAGGGTTATCGACGCGGCATAACCCTGAATTCACCATGCTTGAGTTTTACCAAGCGTATGCTGACTTCAACGATTTGATGAACCTAACAGAAGAAATGTTACGTTATCTTGCCGAAACTGTTATGGGAACGTCGATAATTACCAACACAGTGAAAAATGCAGAAGGTGAAGTCGTTGAAACAAAAGAATATGACTTTGCTAAACCTTTCCAGCGTCTAAGCATGGGTGATGCTGTTTTAAAATATTGGCCTGACGCTAATGTAGCTGCGATTAATGATCCTGAAAATCATCTGCCAGAACTCAAAGCGATGGCCAAGCAGTTGCATATCAAAGAACCAGCAGTTGATGGCATATGGGGTGCAGGTAAATACCTTTGTGAGATATTTGAAGCGACAGCGGAAGAGCAACTTGATCAACCTACGTTTATCACGCAATATCCGTGGGAAGTTTCTCCATTGGCTCGTCGCAATGATGAAAATGCGTTTGTAACAGACCGTTTTGAGTTTTTTGTTGGTGGTAAAGAATTAGCTAACGGTTTTTCGGAGCTGAATGACTCTGAAGACCAAGCGAGTCGGTTTAAAAAGCAAGTACAAGAAAAAGATGCTGGAGATGATGAAGCAATGCATTTCGACGAAGACTATATTACTGCATTGGAATACGGTTTGCCGCCAACAGCAGGAGAGGGTATCGGGATTGATCGATTGGTGATGTTGTTTACGGATAGCCCCACCATCAAAGATGTTATTTTGTTCCCGCATATGAAGCCACAGTCACAAGATTAATAATACATAGCAAATAGTGTTGCTGTTTATATAGGAAGAGCCTGGTACAGGAAACTGTGTCAGGCTTTTTTATATTATGTAGATTGTGCTTTTATTTGCTCATATAAGGTTTGTATAAACGTCATTTTCATTCCCGTCTCTTTGCCCTTTTCTAATAAAAAGCCAAGAATTCCCTCTACTTCCGTTTCGCGATCATTTTGAAAGTCTTGATGCATTGACGAATAATTTTCTTTTGTCAGCTGTATAACGCTATCAATATGCAGAGAGAGAGCATGGTTGTCTATGGGAAGATTCATGAATTCGTATAAGTCGAATATCTCTTCTTTCACCTTTTTCACCTCTTCAGAATAATTTACTAATTCACCGTTTTTGCAGTTTTTTAACGCAGTTAACGGGTTAATCGCTGCATTTACCGCTAATTTTTGATATAAAGCGAATGCCATATCACTACGCCAGAGTATGTTTGGATGAATATAATGTAAGTAATCCCACGTTGAATGATTGTATTTTTTGATGGCATTCTCTTCATCAACAATATCTTCATCAGCGATCTCTTCATAAATAGCACCAACATCAAATTGCCCTACAGCAGTCTGAATGAAACCGGTAGTTGATATTTTATAAACGCCGTCAGTTGTGGTGGCAACAAGTAATGGATTGTTGGGCAAGTATTTTTTCACTAGTTGAATACCGCCCATACCATTGTGTAAAAGAAGTACTGTTGTTTTTGTGTCTAGGTACTCTGCAATATCCTGCAAAACACGCTCTATTTGATATTGCTTGACGGGCAGTATGATTACATCTAACAGCTGTAAAGCACTCTTTGAAATATACGCCTGTTCACATTTAATCGTGTGCGTTTCTCCACCCACGGTTAATAATGAAAGTACGTCGGAGCGGTCATAATGCTCTCTTACTAGCAGTGTGGTTTGAATGCTCTGTGTAAATTGCAGGTTAAACGCAATGTTAACGCCAATCGCCCCGCGGCCAATAATGCCAATTCTTTTTATAATTTGTGTATTGGCCATTTCATTGTCCATGGGTCAGAATTTTGAGAAAGAAATGTGTCTAGGTGGCTAGCAAATAGCTGACCCGTTTGGGGTAGACAAGTGGCGTTAAAAAATTGGTCTTTATAAGTGAATTGAAGGACATAGCTATGCAAATACAAGCGGTCGGATACGCTGCCTTTATAGCGTTTATCTCCGATAATTGACGAACCGAGTGATTTCAATGCAACTCGAATTTGATGCGTTTTGCCACTAATTGGCTTTATTATACAAACTCTGATGGCTGGAGTTGAGTTTAGCTTGCTTTTAAGTGGTAATTTGGCGGTCGTATTCGGTTGCAGGTGAGTCTGTGTGTCTAGGCTAAGTTTTTGATTAACAGACAATAACTTGGTCGACAGTGAGTCAGTCTGTATTGAAAAACTAAAAAATTGTGTTATCGCTGGATTATCTTGGCGAGTGCTTAATTTCCAGTCACCATTGCGCGCTTTTTGCATGTCCCCCCGTATAGTACCTTGTTTCTTTTTGGGTTTATTATCAATAAGTGCAATGTAGTATTTTTGAACCGTCTTTTGCGCAAATTGCTTTGACAGTTCAGATGCAGCATGTTTTGTTTTTGCTAATAGAATACAGCCTGAGGTGTCAGTATCTAAGCGATGGACCAACCATAATTTCTTATGATTAAATAAAGACTCAGCAGCGGGAATTATTGCTAGCTCAGAAGCATGCATGGGCATGCCGCTGGGTTTATTAAGCACCATAAAATCATCATGGTCGAGGACTAATTTAAGCATTGTAATAAGGCGCGCTTAGGTCTTTTCTTCTATTTTTGCTATTGCTTTAGGATACTGAAGCTCCTCAATTAGGTGGATGAGGTGCTGTGCATCTGGCTCGGAAATAGCTAACCCAGCGACGTAGTTCAATAAGGTATCGTCGTCAATAAATTCGTTTCTTTTTAGACGTTCTATTAACGCTGACTTACATTTCTCTCGGGATAGGGAAGAGCTTGTTGGTTGTATTTTGGAGGCCTCATTTTGCTCAATTTGTTGAATTTCAAGACAAGTGACGCCAACAATTTTTTCAAATTCGTCAATAATAGCTTGATTAGGCATGCCTGTTCTTAATTCTGTATCAAAACGAGTGGCACAATCGTATAACGCTTGAAGCCCTATATTTCCTGCTATCCCTTTTACAGTATGGACTAGCAATTTAGCACTTTTAATATCGTTTGCTTCAATAAAACCGCCGATTTTCGCGGAGGTGTTTTCAAATTCAAAGAAGAACTTACCCAGCATTTTAGTCAAGAGTGCTTCGTTGCCACCGAGTTGGTTTAGTGCAAACTCATAATTAAGAATGGGGAAATTAGTTGACATGTTTTCGTCCAGTTTTTGGTGAATGTGTATGCATGGTGAGCTTTTGTAATGCATACTATGGCATCACGTTGCTTGATATCAATCTACGCATAATATATTGGTTATACAACAAGATTACTAGTCTACATAAGTAGTAGTGAGCATTATCAGGATTGCTTGACTAAAAAGAATCCAGAAAATAGACCTGATATAAAGATTATCCAATTTAAAATGATAAATAATAATAGGCAAAACATGATTAAAAACCTCACAAAAAAGCTCGTTTTTGGTGGAATAGTAACATTGGCAATTGCCCTTGGTGGTTGTTATAAAGCGGCTGATATTAGTACACAAAATCAATCGGATGAATTGTCCGGCTCAGTTATTAAATACGAAAAATATGAACTTGCTAATGGTCTAACAATCGTGCTGCATGAGGATCAATCAGATCCGCTTGTGGAAGTTAATATTACCTATCACGTTGGCTCCGCACGAGAAAAACTTGGACGTTCAGGCTTTGCTCATTTTTTTGAACATATGATGTTCCAAGGCTCGGAAAATGTGGCGGACGATGAGCATTTTAAAATTGTGACTGAAGCTGGTGGAACGATGAATGGTTCTACTAATACTGACTTAACCAACTACTATCAAACAGTACCTATTAATCAACTTGAGAAAGTATTGTGGCTAGAGGCCGATCGCATGGGTTTCTTATTAGATGCAGTGACTCAAGAAAAATTTGAAAATCAGCGTGAGACAGTCAAAAATGAGCGTGGTCAGCGTGTTGATAGCCAACCTTATGGATTGCGATCAGAAAGGACGGGTGAAGCACTTTATCCGCAAGGTCATCCTTATTCATGGTCGACGATTGGTTATGTAGAGGACCTTGAACGGGTAAACGTGAACGATCTTAAAACTTTCTTCCAAAAATGGTATGGCCCTAATAATGCGGTATTAACGATTGGTGGAGCGATCAACAAAACACAAACTAAAGCTTGGATTGAAAAGTACTTCAGCACCATTCCTCGGGGGCCCAAAGTCACCAAAGCTGACAAAGCGCCCGCGATTTTAACGGCAACGCGGTTTATTACATTAGAAGATAAAGTGCATTTGCCATTGCTTCAAATCACAATACCAACAGTGTATGCACAGCATCCTGATGAGGCTGCGCTGGACGTATTGGCAAATATTTTAGGCGGTGGTAAAACGTCATTACTATACAAGAATATGGTTCAAAATGGGTTAGCGTTGCAGGCATTCGCTGGACACCCTTGTCGTGAACTTGCTTGCGAATTTCAACTACTTGCCTTAGTCAATCCAGAAAAAGTACAAGGTTTACAGCAAATGCAAACGATCATTGATGAAACTTTGGCTGAGTTTGAGCAAAGAGGCGTGCAAGACGATGATTTACAACGTACAAAAGCGAGTATCGAAAGTGATACTGTTTTTGGCCTTCAAAGTGTTGCAGGTAAAGTCGGTCGTTTAGCTTATGGTGAAACTTTTAACAACGAACCCGACGGTATTCAGGCTGATATAGAACGCTATAACGCCGTCACGAAAGAGGATGTGATGCGTGTTTATAAGAAATACGTGAAGAATAAGCCAGCGGTTGTGCTAAGCGTAGTGCCTGAAGGACAAGCTCAACTTGCTGTTGCGGAGCAGAACTTTGTGTTACCAACGCGCCAATTTGAAACCGAAACGGACAAAGCTGATGACATCAAACAGACTCAAATAAAGGATAACTTTGATCGAAGTGTACGACCAGCTGCAGGTGCAAATCCTATCGTTAGTATTCCTGATTATTGGGAGCATTCACTTAGCAACGGCATCAAACTTCTTGGTGTTGATACTGATGAAACCCCAACCGTTTTTCTAAATATCGCTATTGAGGGTGGATCTTTACTTAACTCTCTTGCCAAACCTGGTGTTGCGACACTGACAGCACAAATGATGAACGAGAGTACGCTGCTGTCTAGCAATGTTGAAATTGCTAATCGCCTAGCCCTTCTAGGAAGCAGTGTCTCATTTGAAGCGTCCGGACGTTATACAAATGTGTACGTGTCATCATTGACTAAAAACTTCCCTGAAACCTTAGTTATTTTGCAGGAAATGTTGTTTTCACCAGGCTTTGACGAAGATGACTTCGCACGGTTAAAACAAAATACATTGCAGGGTCTTCAACAAGCACTTAAAAACCCATCTGTGTTAGCAAGTAGAGCAAGAGATATCGTTTTGTTTGGTGATAAAACAATTCTTGGTATGCCTGAGGGCGGCACGACAGAGAGTGTTCAATCCATCACACTCAATGACGTAAAAGTATTCTACGAGAGCTACTATAGCCCTAAGTTTGCTGATATGGTGATCGTAGGCGATATATCGAAAAAACAAGCTTTAGCTGCAGTTTCAAGGTTCTCAGAATGGGAAGGCAAAGACTATGTACTACCAACCTTTGGTGGCTTTACAAATTCAGCGAAAGGTAAAGTGTACCTTGTTGATAAACCCGGCGGTGTGCAGTCAATTGTTTCAATAGTAAAACATGCATTGGTATTTGATGCAGAAGGCGAATACTTTAAGTCAGGCCTAATGAACTTTCCATTAGGTGGCATGTTTAATAGTCGTATTAACCTTAACTTACGAGAGGATAAAGGCTATACATATGGTGCACAGAGCGGTTTCAGTGGAGGTAAGCAAACTGGAACATTTAGTGCAAATGCAGATGTTGCAGTACAACACACGGTGGCAAGTATTCAGGAGTTTTTGAAGGAAATAGATTCTTTTCAAGCTTCAGGTATGACTCAGGATGAGCTCGAATTAATGAAAAAGGCATACACTCAAAGAGATGCGCTAAGTTCAGAAACACCGACTAGAAAAGCGGGTATTCTGATTAAAATGTTGGGGTATAACTTAGATAAAAATTATCGACAGCGTCAAAAGCGTATTATTAATAATGCGACCACGAAAGAGCTTAACGAAATAGCTGCAAAATGGCTAGACACCGACTCTATGGATATTATTGTTGTGGGTGACGCAGCAACTCTGCGTGAGAAACTAAAGGTACTAGATAGAGAAATTATAGATTTAGATGTACCCAAGTAGGTAATTCTTTGGTGTGAATTTATAATTTAAACACTATACTAGGCGCAACATACGTTAATACCCCTGTAGTAGTAATCGACAGGGGTTTTTTAAACCAGTAACGGAATAATAATTTGGCTATTCATTCACTTTCTTTTTCAAAACGCTTAACTGCACTTGCTCAATCCCAGTTTCAGACCTCTTTGCCTAATATTAAGCATGGCATAGAGAGAGAGGCGCTTCGGGTCAATCCAGCTGGGGGGCTGGCGACGACTGTGCATCCTGATGCGTTAGGATCGAAACTGACTCACGATACGATAACCACCGACTTTTCTGAGAGCCTAATGGAGTTCATTACGCCACCTGAAAAAGAGCCTAAAACTACACTGGCCCAACTTGCTGATATTCATAAATTTGTATATGAAAATATTGGCGAAGAAAGATTGTGGCCAATGAGCATGCCGTGCTTTGTCAACAAAGATACAAGTATTCCAATTGCGCAGTATGGTAGCTCGAATATTGCGAAAATGAAGGAAGTGTATCGTAAAGGGCTACATAATCGATATGGCAGTATGATGCAAGTCATCGCTGGCGTGCATTTTAACTTTTCCTTCTCGGATGAATTTTGGCAGGCTTGGTGTGACTTACATGAAGTACAAAATACGGTAGATAATCGTTCCTCGTTCCATTTTGACTTAATCCGCAATTTTCGCAGCGTAGCTTGGCTCATTCCTTATTTATATGGCGCTTCGCCCGCGCTTTGTCAGTCATTTTTAGCAGGTAAAGAAAATAAATTTCCGTTTGAACGGTTAGGTAGGGGGACGTTATATTTACCCTACGCTACATCTTTAAGAATGAGTGATTTAGGCTATACAAACTCAGAACAATCATCCTTAGACATCTGTTATAACAGTTTGAGTTCTTATGTCAGTTCTGTGCGTAATGCAATAAACACTCCGTCAGAACAATATGCTGCTTTCTCGTCAAACGAAAAAGATGGCTGGGAACAGTTAAATAGTAATGTGCTGCAAATTGAAAATGAATTGTATTCACCTATTCGACCTAAACAAGTAGCTAAATCGCTTGAAAAGCCAAGTGATGCCTTGGAAAATAGAGGTGTTAGCTATATTGAAGTTCGCGCGTTGGACGTAAATCCATTCTCACCCCTCGGTATCGATGAAAATCAATTCTATTTCTTAGATGTGTTTTTATTATATTGTTTACTAAAAGAATCACCTGATCTGGCACATCCTGCATATGAAGAAAGTGACGATAATTTAGATGCAGTTGTTATTGAAGGGCGCAAACCGGGCTTAATGCTAACAAAGGAAGGCACGCCGATTTCGTTGTTAGATTGGTCCACTGAATTATTTATTGCACTGAAAGAAGTCGCTAAAACGCTAGATAATGCAAACAAGAATTGTAAGTATTCAAGTGCCGTCGAAATTGAGTTCGAGAAAATTAAAGATCCGAGCAATACGCCTTCTGCGAAATGGTTGAAGACATTAACTGATCATGACATAGACAATAGTACACTGGGCTTAGAACTAGCGGATGAATACAAAAAGCATGCTTCTGGTTTGCATTATTTGAATATGACTGAAGATATGTTCCGCCAGCAAGCTGAAGAATCTATTGAATCTCGGGTTAAGATTGAAGAAGCCGACACCCAAGTTTTTGCTGAATTTATACGAGACTATTTTGCGAGTTAACGTGTCCATGCACAACACGGTAATTGTCGGTTGGGACTCGATTGAAACTTAGTCAGTAAGATTAATAATTTTAGCCATTGGAAGTAAAAAAAACCCGAACATTCATTAAGAAGTTCGGGTCAATAGGGACTAAACAGGGACATTTGTTAGTTCACATGTATTAATAAGAGTAGATCAATATCCAAAAGTTCATTTTTTTCAAAGTTAAATTTTCAAGCTTGCTTTTTTTAGCGCTATGTTTCGTTTTACTGAGTGGCTGTGTGACTAAACCACCAACCAAAAAAGAAAATATTTGTGACATATTTTATGAAAAACGTGACTGGTTTGATGCTGCCGCAGATATGCGTGAAAAGTGGGGGGTGCCTATTCATGTGCCTATGGCCATGATGTATCAAGAGAGCTCGTTTCGTCACGACGCATTGCCACCTCGTGATTATGTGCTTTTTGGACTTATCCCTTGGGGCCGAGTCAGCACAGCTTATGGTTACTCCCAAGCTAAAACAATGACGTGGGATGATTACAAAAGGGAAACAGATCAAACTTTCGCTAGCAGAGAAGATTTCGACGATGCCATTGATTTTATGGGATGGTTTATTGCGAAAACACATAAAATAAACAAAGTTTCTAAGTGGGACGCAAATGCTCAATACCTCAACTATCATGAAGGTTGGGGGGGGTATAAACGCAAGTCTTATCGCAAAAAGCAATGGTTAGTTGGTGTTGCTCAAAAAGTGGGATCTCGTTCACAACGTTACGCAACACAATTGAAAACTTGTGAAGATGACTTAAATAAAAATTGGTTTATGCGACTCATATTTTAAAAGATTGAGCTGTTGAGATTAATTATCTTACTGGACTCAAAATCAGATTTGTTTATTGCTCTGGTTCATGAAGGCGACCCCAACATTTGACTATTGTTGATCCAAAACAGTTCACCAGACCGACACAAGTAGACTTAATCGTATTTTTTATGCTCTTCACTTTGTTTTATTAGCACAAGTAGAGCGCTATTGCCGCCCCATTCTAAAGTGGCTTGGTGAAAACCAATGACATACGGGTGTTGTATTAGCCAACTTGGTATTTTTCGCTTTAATGTGCCTGTACCAATGCCATGCATTATACATACACAAGAATAGAGTTTCCTGTGCGCTTCAAATAAAAGAGCCGCAATTTCATTTTTTGCGGCCTCTGCATTCAAGCCGTGCAAGTCTAAAAGTAGTTCAGGTGCTATTTCACCATTCCTAAGTTGTTTAACTCTATCGCTGCGTTCGCCCTCTGCAACGTACTTCAGCGGCCCATTCTGACTGAAATTAGCTTCAAACCCATCTGAAAATTCAAACAAGGCGCTGGCTTTTCTATCCAATGAGGCACTCGAAAACTGACGTTGTTTCAATTTAAGCATTCTGTCTTCACGACTTAATACATAGCGGTCGTGTTTGACGGGTTTTACGCCATCAAATAAGCTCGTAAATGAAATTTCATCTTGAGGAATGTCTTTGTTTGATAAATTTGAAGTTTTTTTCTTCATAAGTGCAGATAACAAGCGAATTTGATTAGGTTTTTGCGTATTATATCAGGATTACGCTGATATTGAGTTAGTAATATCGCCAACTTACCTAAGGATCCTGTGAATATACATCAACCATCTCATCCGTCAGAACTGATCACGATACTCGACTGGATCCGTTATTCCATTTCTACATTTTATCAAGCCGGTATTTTTTTCGGTCACGGCACAGATAACGAATGGGACGAAGCCTCTAGTTTGGTGTTTCAAGCCCTAAATTTACCCTTGGATATGCCTGCGCAGCGTCAAGAAGCCTTATATCAGGCTCGCGTTACAGAAACTGAAAAGCAACATATGGCAGATTGGTTGCAACAGCGCGTTGAGCTACAAAAGCCGTTGCCTTACATTACGCATCAGGCTTGGTTTGCTGGCATGCCCTTTTACGTGGACGAGCGTGTTTTAATTCCTCGTTCTCCAGTTGCTGAATTAATATTGAAAGGCTTCAAGCCTTACTTAAGTCAGGAACCACAACGAATTCTTGACCTCTGTACCGGTGGAGGATGTATCGCTATTGCTTTGGCTAATCAATTTCCTGAGTCAATGGTGGATGCCGCCGATATTGATACCGATGCGCTTGATGTTGCTTCGATGAATATTCATGAATATCAATTGGAAGAGCAGGTAATCCCATTGCAATCGGATTTATTTAGTGGTTTAACAGGCGAGAGGTATGATCTTATCGTTTCAAATCCACCCTATGTCGATGCGCATGATATGGCTGACTTGCCTGCAGAGTTTCATCATGAGCCTGCACATGCGTTAGCAGCCGGAGATGATGGCTTAGATTTAGTCGAAATTATGCTTCAACAAGCTGCACAATATATGACTGATGGTGCTTGGTTGTTTGTTGAAGTGGGCAACAGTGAAGTGCATATTGCAAGTCGTTTTCCCGGTTTAGAGGTTGATTGGTGTGAGTTATCCCAAGGTGGCAGCGGAATATTTGCCATACAAAAAGAGACACTCGTTACTTATTGGCAAAACGCAAAGTAGACAGGCAATGAATATTGAGTTTGTGCAAATTATATCCGCCAAACTCTCGAAAGGTTTATGCTACATCCAAAAGAATTAGAAAAGAAATAAGGAAACAACAATATGTCTGGGAACACAATAGGTAAACTATTTACCGTGACAACCTTTGGAGAAAGTCATGGTATCGCCATCGGTGGTGTGGTTGATGGTTGCCCTCCGGGACTAGAGTTGAATGAAGCGGATTTGCAAGGCGATTTAGATCGTCGTAAACCCGGAACATCTCGTTATACAACTGCCCGCAGAGAAGATGACGAGGTTAAAATTCTTAGTGGTACTTTTGAGGGTAAGTCCACAGGTACGAGCATTGGTTTACTGATCAATAATAAAGATCAGCGCAGCCAAGATTACTCAAAAATTAAAGATTCATTTCGTCCAGGTCACGCGGATTATACTTATCAGCAGAAATTTGGTTTTAGAGACTATCGTGGTGGCGGTCGCTCTTCCGCTCGTGAAACGGCAGTGCGTGTTGCCGCAGGCGGTATCGCTAAAAAATATCTGAAACAACAATACGGAATAGAAGTACGTGGTTATATTAGCCAATTAGGTCCAATTGCTGTCGATAAAGTGGACCATAGCGTCACTAACACGAATCCCTTTTTCTGCCCGGATGAAAGCAAGTTAGAAGCACTAGATGCGTATATGCGGGAATTAAAGAAAGAAGGTAACTCGATAGGTGCGAAAGTAAGTGTAAGCGCTACCAATGTCCCTGTGGGGTTGGGTGAGCCCGTATTTGATCGACTTGACGCCGATATTGCCCATGCAATGATGGGAATTAATGCAGTGAAAGGCGTTGAAATTGGAGATGGCTTTGAAGTTGTTAATCAAAAAGGCACCGAACATCGAGATGAAATGTCGCCTGAGGGTTTTCATACTAACCACGCTGGAGGCATCTTAGGTGGGATTTCTAGCGGTCAAGAAATTATAGTGCATATGGCGCTTAAACCAACCTCTAGCATTAGCATTTCAGGTCAGTCTGTGGATATTAATGGCAAACCGGATGATGTAATTACAAAAGGACGTCATGATCCTTGTGTTGGTATTCGAGCGGTCCCGATAGCGGAAGCAATGTTAGCCATTGTATTGATGGATCATTTATTGCGACATCGAGCTCAAAACAGTTTAGTGAACTCGATAACCCCCGTGATTCCAGCGCAACGTTAATGATAAACGATGTTTATTGGACACCACCGTCTGAAAGGGAATAAGCCTTGCTATTGTCAAAACTGATCACGACGAAAAGTAAGGCGGCTATTTCTAGCCCTACAAACTTAGGGCTTATTTCTTTAACCTATTTTTTCTATTTCGGTCAATTAGGCGTTATCACGCCGTTTGCGGGTGTCTTTCTCGATGGACGTGGTTTTAGTTCGCAAGAGATAGGTAGCTTACTCGCGATTATTACACTTACCCGTGTGTTAGGACCCAATTTATGGGCGGCTGTTGCCGATAAAACGGGTCGGGGTGCTGACATTGTTCGCTTCGGTTGCTTACTCGCATTCATCACCTTCACCGCAGTTTATTTTTCATTTAGTTTTTGGGCGCTTACTTTTAGTTTCGGGATCATGATGATGTTTTGGACGGCGGTACTGCCCCAGCTTGAAGTCATTACGGTGAATGCGACTCAAGAAAGTAAGGGCGGTTATGGTGCTGTGCGTCTGTGGGGCAGTATTGGTTTTATTGCACTAAGCTTAATTATCGGTTTTCTTCTCGACTTTTTCTCGACCGAAGTCATTATTTATACTGCTAGTGTTTGTTTATTTGCGTTGTATATCAGTTCGCTGTTTATTGCTTCACCTGAAGTCGTTCCTAAACACGAACGGGTGGTCGTCAACGAATGGCACAAGGTGCGCAGTTTAGTTTTTATCGCCTTTATTATTTCTGCTATTTTTTTACAAGTCAGTTTTGGTTCATACTATAGTTTTTTCGCCCTTTATATGGGAGAGCTAGATTATTCGGGCAAACAAACGGGCTTATTTATTGCTGTCGGTGTGTTGGCTGAGATTGGTATTTTTATCATAGCATCGCGACTCATTGCAAAGTTTGGAGTTAAGTGGATGTTGATATTTTCAATGTTGCTGACTTCTATTCGATGGCTTTGCTTAGCCTTAGTTCCTGAGTTTACCAGTGTGATCATTTTTAGCCAAACACTGCATGCTTTTAGCTTTGGCATGACGCACGCAACCTCGGTACATTTTTTACATACCTATTTTGCCAGTGGATTCCAGAGCAGAGCGCAAGCATTGTATGTCAGTATTGCGTTTGGTATCGGTGGCGCTTTAGGAAGTTTTATTGCTGGGAATACATGGATGCAGGGGGCTGGCGCAGAGAAAAGCTTCTTAATATCAGCAAGTTTTGCTTTTGTAGGCGCTTTCGCATTACTCTTGGTTAGCAGTAACGCTTTTTCTGGACAAAAAGCGTTACTAGAAAAACACTGAAAAGGATAATCCAATGGTCAAGGTAACAAAAGTAGCTAAGTTCTCAATGTCATCAGTACTTATTTGCATGATAGCGTTTTTTACGTTTGCTCAATCCGATTCTGATATAATTATTGCTTCTGTTAGTTATGAGGATCGTGTTTCTGAAGCCATTGCAGGAAAGCCTGCCTATAAAATAATTAAGTTGAGCAACTTCCAAAAAATAACGGATACGCCTAGTTATACTAATCAACCTTACTTCATTAATGGCGATAGTGCTTTGGCTTATACCCAAATGATAGAGGACGAGAATAGCAGCCAAATGGATATTTTTGTGTATGATTTCGCTGCGCAGTCTTCAACAAACTTAAGCAATTCGGGAACGAGTGAATATAGTGCGACACCGGCACCTGACGGTAAAGGGTTTTCAGTAATAAGAGTTAATAGTGAAGGAAAACAGGAACTTTGGTCTTTGCAGTTAGATGATGGTAAAGCTATAAAAAACTTATTACCTGGCGTTGAGCCAGTTGGTTATCATGTCTGGGATGGTGCGACAAAAGTTCTCCTATTTGTTTTGGGGGAGCCTAATACGCTGCGCTTAGCGAGTATTAATAAACCAACAGATAGGGGAACGGTGCTCGATACCAAAATAGGGCCAAGTTTATGGTCAATCCCGAATTCAAATTTGTACAGTTACACCAAAAATATTGATGAAACAACATGGCAACTGCATTCCGTTAATACCCAAACGAACAGCACTGCTGCATTGGTTAAGATGCCTTTAGGCAGCGTCCATTATGCATGGTCACCGGCAGGTTATGCGGTTACGGCCGTGACAAATAAGTTGTACCAATGGAAGTACGAGAGTGGTGATGAAAATTGGACTGAGTTTGTCGACCTAACTGCACAATGCCCGGGTGATATAAGTCGTGTAAGCTTTTCTAGCAAAGGCGATAAAATCGCATTCGTTTGTGCACACCTTGCTCCAACTGATTAAAATAGAAAGAATGCTACACCAAGTGTAAATTTGAAGGCAATGTGCGATCGTATTAATGTTTAAAACTGAACATATTGTCGGGACTTATTTGTTTGCAGGTGGCTAATGATTATCTTTAGGGTTTTAGGCAGAGATAATATGCCCTCAATGAGCTATCAAACCTAGTTAAGCGATTTTTATTTTCTTTGTAATAGCGTAGTAATTGTCTAATGAGTTTTCATTGGAGAGAAAATGAAAGTTGTTATTTTGTATGTGCATCCCGAGCCAGGCTTCTTTTCAAGCAGCATTGTTTAGAAAGGGAGTTGAAACCTTAGAATTGCAAGGACATGAAGTCGTCGTTTCTGATCTGTATAAAATGGAATTTAACCCCGTGGCGCTAGTGCTAAAGATTTTCCTAAGCGACGCTTTCCTGAACGCTTACAGTATGACCGTGAGCAGAAGTATGCGGTAGATAATGATTCGCTCCCTGAGGACGTAAAGTCTGAGCTGGAAAAAGTTTTTTGGTGTGACTTATTTATCGTGCAATTTCCTCTCTATTGGTTTTCATCCGCTTACTGACTTTGGGCCAGATTTTAAACTTAAGCTAGATGTGACACCCTCAAGCGCAGGCCACAGACGCTAGCCTCTGAGCAGTATGTAGATGATTTTTGGCGCATCATTGAAGTCGTTGCGATAGACGTTTTATAATACCCCATTCCTTCTTTTACACAGATCCGCGACCGCGTTTATTGTCAAGACAACGATGACATTATCACTACCATTGAAAAACGCCTTACTTATGATAAAAAATGTAATGCCAAGATATTCACTTCTCTGTATAAATCACAACGTGCCAGCAACGCTGGGTGACTTGCCGCAGCGCTGAAAGTAAAAAAACATACGGGGGCCATCTAAAGGGTCTAAGCGGTTACATGAGTTGGGCGATGTCGTCAAATACAATTTACCACTCAACAATAGTGAACGCACAAATAAGCTTTACTGAACGATCATTCTGCGAGTATTGTAAGTACAAAAGTCATAATGTATTTGGAAAGTGTGTTAAATGATAAAAGCCTTAGTCGCAATATTTGTGTATCTGAGCACAATAATAAACTCATCCGCTTATGCTTACTATGCGCTTGGATGTGACGACCCAGAATATCACCAATATATTAAAGAGCAATTCGCTCATCTCGAGACAAAAAATCGACGTTTGCTTGCTGATACTCTGCGCGACTATGAACGAAGCTTAGCGACAAGCAAAAATCCATATCAAGTAATAGGTGATTTAAGTAGGCACCTCAAATACAGTGCGCAATTCGAACCTATTAATGCAGTCATTGCCAAAATTGATCGTATCTTTAAACATGCCGATGAGCTAAGTGTCGAGCAGCAAATAGCCGGTGATGCGATTGACAGCTTTAGCAGCGAAACACACTCTGTAGGCATAGCACGTGCATGGCTCGCATACAGACAAGACGAGCATGAATTAGCCTTTGCAGAGTTATTGGAGTCTATTGAGGTAAGCGACTCAGCGGTCCTAAGCTCTTTTGGCCCTGACTTCGAATTCATTAGCCATATCTATCGTGACGGGCATATTGAGCCTGTTGTTGCCTACATAAACAAAACTGAAGATTTCTGGACCGGCAGGCGCCCCGAAGGCCTGCGCTATGTGTGGCTTAAAATGATCAAAGCAGAGTGTAAAATACAATTTAATTTTGTTGACACAATAAAGGTGTTAGAGCTTGGTATTAGCGTAATTGATGTAAACAAAGATTATGGAGTTAGTCGCTAGTCCAATTATGTTATTCAATACTTCGCTCTAGGCGCTGTGAATATAGGCTACTTTAGGTCTATGACGTTTATATTGCCCACTTCACTCTATTGCCAGCAACATCGTTTATTCTTGAATATAGAGTACATAAGTCGTGACCGCAATTAAGTAAAACGGTCAGACTTTTTATAAGCGGATTGGTTTTTAAACTAATTAGCTTTTAGGTAATGCCCAGTTGGGTCTTGGGAAATGGCAAGTGTAGCCATTTGGACGAATTTCTAGATAGTCTTGATGTTCCGGTTCGGCTTCCCAAAAGTCACCCGCAGGTTCTACTTCTGTTACTACTTTTCCTGGCCATAACCCTGATGCATCGACATCTTCAATAGTTTTCAATGCTTGGATTCGTTGCACTTCAGAAACATAATAAATAGCTGAGCGATAAGACACACCAAGGTCGTTTCCTTGCCGATTTATCGTGCTAGGATCATGGATCTGGAAGAAGAACTCTAAAATTTGTCGATAGCTAACAAGCTCACTATCATATATTATTTCGATGCCCTCAGCATGTGTGCCATGATTTTGGTAAGTCGCATTTGGCACCTCCCCTCCAGTATAACCAACCCGAGTTGAGCTTATGCCTGGACGCTTGCGAATAAGATCCTGCATACCCCAAAAGCAACCACCGGCTAATACTGCGCGTTCATTTGACATTATAAAATTTCCTCAATTTGATCTACATAAGCTTCGTAACCTTCGCGACTCATATTATTCTTAGCAACAAAACGTAATGATGCTGAATTAATGCAATAACGCAAACCACCTTGATCTTTAGGACCGTCTGTAAAAACATGGCCTAAGTGACTTTCACCATGTGAACTTCGCACCTCAGTGCGGCTCATACCGTGTGAAGTATCCTTAATTTCATTTACGTTAACAGGGTCAATAGGTTTGGTAAAACTTGGCCATCCACATCCTGATTCATACTTTGCAGATGATGCAAACAAAGGCTCCCCTGAGACAATATCAACATATATGCCTGGTGATGTGTTACTCAACAGTGCTCCCGTACCGGGATGCTCCGTACCGTTCTCTTGAGTTACTCTGTACTGCTCGGCGCTTAGGGCTGAAATGACTTCTGCAGATTTTTGGTAATTGCTCATTATGCTCTATTTTTATCCTCTTTATTGTACTATTGCTTACGGTCTAGCTAGGCTATTAGATTTATTTTAATCGTCATTATAAAGCGCTTGCTAATTTATTACACATAACCATAACAAGCTAATTATAGATTATCGAGGTTGAAAGACGATAAATGGCACAAACTCCTCGTACAATTTTGAACGCCGCATGACCGCAATTACCTTGCAGGCAACAGTAAGGTGTCAATACTTGAATCACTATATAATGTAGTAAAGTCGACAAATCCGAAATGGTCGTTATTCGAGAATGGTGCCTTCATTTATAATGAATGATTGATAAAGGCGAAAAGTATTGTCTTTATTGAGCTTCTAGGTTTTACAACAAGGAATTTTGATCGTTTAGAACTATCTGCCCGGCTTGAGCTTTTTATTCATATTTTGCGTAAAGGATACTATTAATTTTTAAGGAAGTAGCATGCTTGAGTATATTCAGTTTTTAGTCGTAGCAATTATTTTGGGTGGCATGGTAGCCTTCCAAATCTTATTTGCGCCACTCATTTTTATTAAGTTACCTAGCGACGTTGCTCGCCCTTTTATCAGAAAGTTCTTTCCCTTTTATTATTTGTATTTTGGCATTCTTAGCATAGCCTTAGTGGGTATTGCGTATCTGCTGCTCGGCCAAGAATTCGGCGTGTGGTTACTGGTGGTTTATACCGCTTCGGCAGTTGGGTTTATTGTTTCACGGCAGGTGTTTATGCCGTTAGCAAACAAAGCGACGGATGAGGGCAGGCAAGCAGATTTCAGTCGGTATCATAGAATAACTGTTTTGATTAATACTTTGCAGTTGCTCGCTATGGTGGTTATTTTGTGGCTATTAATATAAAAAATATTATTGTAAGTTTGGTTGTATTGCTCAGTAAAAACACCGTAAACCAAAAAATAGAGTGATGTAAATAGTATGGGTAGCAGAGCAGAATTAATACAAGAGTACTTAACACTTACGCGCGATGTGATGCCATTATTGGCTCAACAGATAAAAGTAGAGCAGGGCAAAGGAAGTACAAAAAAATGGCCCGTTAGACACGACCATTGTTTCCAACGAATCGTGCTAGATAATATTTGTGAAGGTGCATGGTACGAATTTATTAAGCCACCTGCTTACCAACACTTAACCGTTACTCAAGCAAAAGCAGCGGTTTTGTTATGCAGGCGCATTATTAATGGGCAGGCAGATTTAACTGAGTTGAACGAATATTCGCTTAAGTGGCGGCAAAAACAACACACTTTTTCATTTTAAATACGAAAGTAGAACAATGAGTAAACGAACTTCTCCAAAAGATGCTGCAAACGTTAATTTTGCTAACGACATTGACGATATTGTGGTAGATAAACGTAGCCAATGGCGTGCAAGCGGAGCAAAAGCAAGGCGCAGGCAACGTCGTTATAAAAGACTAATCACACAAGAGATTTTGCTAGACGCTCAAAATAAATGCGGCAGTGAGTAGTTACGCACCATTTACTGTCGTATTGCTTAACGTCATGTTACCGTCAAACGCTAAGACTTATGCTTTGAACATTCTTGGGTATAAGACAAAAAAGCAACGCATTAAACGATTGAGCTCACACCCCAAAGCAGTAACAGTGCAAAAAAATCTGATAGTCGGCAATAAGCTCAGAGCCGGCCCTCAAGTAAATCAACAGACAGTCGGCTCCAAGCTAATAGCATAAATGATCAGAATAAATCTGAGCATCTCCTTAGGCAGGGATGTTCGGTCGACGGTTTAATTGTGCTGTTATATTAAGCGACAATGAACTTGACCAGTCCAAATAGTTTGCGCGCAATAGTCGTTGAGAATGATTTAGCAAAAAAAACAAAATATACAGTAAAAACTACTTAAAAGCGGTTTCATAATATTCGTGTGAGTTTAAAAATTTAATGCTGAGTTGCAAACAATTAACATTAAATTTCAAACAAAAAAAACCACCAATCATTGGTGGTTTTTATTTGCTATATTATGTCGTTAGAACCATTTACTTAATGACTCTCCTGATCATGATCTAGGCGAAGTTGCTAGCCGCGAAATCCCAGTTAGCAAGTGCCCAATATGCGACCAAATAATTTGGACGCACGTTGCGATAGTCGATGTAATAAGCGTGTTCCCACAAATCACATGTCAGTAGTGGCGTCACGCCTTCTTCCGTAATTGGAGTACCAGCATTGCTTGTGTTTACAATGTCCAAGCCGCCGTCAGCCGTTTTTACAAGCCACGTCCAGCTAGAACCAAAGTTGTTCACTGCTTTATCATTAAATGCAGCTTTGAATTCCTCAAATGAACCCCATTTAGCGTTAATTGCTTCAGCTAATGGCCCTTTTGCTTCGCCACCGCCATTAGGGCTTAAGCTGTTCCAATAAAAAGTGTGATTCCAGATTTGTGCTGCGTTGTTAAAAACACCGCCATCTGAATTTTTAACAAGTTCTTCAAGTGACTTAGTCGCCAAATCTGTGCCTTCAACTAGGCCGTTTAATTTAGCAACGTATGTCGCGTGATGCTTACCATAATGAAACTCTAACGTTTCTGCAGAAATATGCGGTTCAAGAGCGTTTTTTTCATAAGGTAAAGCGGGTAATTCAAAAGCCATGGTGTTCTCCGTTTTGGGTCTATATTTTAGATTCGAACTTGTAGGCCAATTTTTCTTAAGCCTCGGATGAATAACGAACTGGGGTATAATTTAACCCGGTTCGATTTTCTTTTTTCATAGTTACATTATTGGGACTATTATACTAAACCCAAGAATAATCGCTAAGAAAATAACTAATAAGTTATAACTTGTTCGAGAAAACACGTAAAGAAGATCATTTTTTAGTGTTTTTTCATTCTAATCTTATTACTATATGACAATTAGAAATTGAGGGTTGTTTTTTTAAAGATAAACCTCATATTTATATAGATGACAAATTAAGAAGTATTTTCAGTTAAAGGGCATTCAATGGAAACGATAGATAAAATTAAAGAACAAATAAGCGAAAATCCAGTCTTGTTGTATATGAAAGGCTCCCCGAAATTACCAAGTTGTGGTTTTTCTGCTCAGACGGTTCAAGCATTAGTGAATTGTGGTGAGCAATTCGCTTACGTTGATATATTACTAAATCCAGACATTCGAAGTGAGTTGCCTAAATTTGCAGATTGGCCAACCTTTCCACAGCTTTGGATAAAAGGTGAATTGGTTGGTGGTTGTGACATTATCTTAGAAATGTTTCAGCAAGGCGAACTTCAGCCACTATTAAAAGAAGCTGCGTTGAAGTCTGAAGACTAAATTTCACGCATACTTTAGGTTAGAGAAGTAAACCTACACAAAAAAAGCCGCAAAATTGCGGCTTTTTTATTGGTATAAAAAGATTGAACGATTTTGGCTACTGAAATATTAACCAACATCCTTAAATAAGCTTTCGTCGATAATGGTGTCGTCAATGATTTCTTGTGCTAATTCAATGCATTTTCCGCATTGACTGCCCAGTGCCATTACTTGCTTTAATTCGCGCATGTTGCCCACGCCATGTGTTTCCACTGCGTTTTTAACTTGCTTATCAGTAATGCCAAAACACATACAAACGAACATAAACCGCACCTATTTATCGATATGCAAATGATAATAATTGGCATTTAGATTAATTGCAAGCTTTTTGCGACTAATTCTCAATTAGATTTGGAAGAGGCCAACCCCCTAAATTTTTATAGCGGTTAACGATAAAACAGAACAGCTCTGCGGTCCGCTGAGTATCATATAGTGCAGAATGTGCTTCAGACTGATCAAACGCAATACCAGCAGCTTGACATGCTTTAATCAAGACTGTCTGACCTAAGGCTATTGCGGATAAAGATGTTGTGTCAAAAGACACGAAAGGGTGAAACGGAGTGCGCTTTATATTTTGCCTTGCTAACGCAGCATTAACAAAGCTCTGATCAAAGGTTGCGTTGTGCGCGACAATTACTGAGCGCTGACAATCCGCCTCTTTCTGGTATTTTCTGACATGCTGACACAGATTTTGAAACACGGTATTTTCGTCTAATGCTCCTCGCAGCGCACAAAAGGGGTCAATACCATTAAAATCAATCGCTGCTTGTTCAATATTGGCTCCCTCGAAGGGCTGCACGTGCTCATGAAAGGTTGAATGTGGGGCGAAGTCGCCGTTTTCATTGAGTTTTAGAGTGACAGCTGCAATTTCCAGGATCGCGTCTGTGCTCGCATTAAAACCGGCAGTTTCGACATCAATGATGACAGGAAAGTAGCCGCGAAATCGATCTTTGATTGCTGGTTTAGAAGTTGTCATGAAATATTCAAAAATCCTTAAGTAGACTACGGTTGTATTTCATGCGAATGAAGAAGAAAAAATGCGGTGGGCCAGCACGAGCATAAAAATAAACCATTGAAATACAAATAAAAATATATGAGTGCAAGAATCATTACCGCTCATGTGGCTACAATTCTAAACATTTTATCAAAATTGTCGATACCTTATATAAGTTCTCGGAGATTGAATCTATTATGAAAAAACACCTAATGAGCCTGCTTTGTCTGCTCCCTATGGCCGTATCGGCAAACTTAAGGGAATACAACGCATCGGTAGAAAATTCCGAGTGGTCCCTTGGCTCACAAACTAGGCTAGTTTGTGAGCTAAAACATCCTATTCCTGGTTATGGCATTGCTTCGTTTGTCACTGAAGCCTCAAAGCAACTTAATCTAGAATTCATGCTTGATATGTTGCGCTTACCTAACCGCTATGACACCGCAACAGTCTATTCTGTGCCACCGAAATGGATGCCTGGTGTTGTTCAAAAAATCATTGGCACAATGAATTTACGTAAGCAATATGATAGCGATTTGCCGTCAGAGTCTGCGTGGGAGATGTTAACAGAATTAGAAAAAGGTTTTTGGCCTACCATTCATTATCAAGATTGGAATAACCGCTATGATTCAGTTGCAGTCGCACTAAATTCAAGTAATTTTGACCCTTCATATGTTGCTTTTTCGCAGTGTGTTACAAACTTGCTGCCTTTTAGTTTCGAAGATATTGCCTACACTGTTTTAAGTTATAAAAAGAGCAGTGTGGAACTGACTAATTATTCTAAGCGCCGCTTAGATATGATTGGTGATTACTTAAGAGAAGATGTAGCGTTAGAACTGGTGCTACTAGATGGTTATTCAGATAGCTATGGTGGCGCTTGGAACAACGAAAAATTGTCTATTCGTCGTGCCAATGAAATTCGCGATTATTTTGCGGCTCAAGGGGTCGATACAGCAAGAATAGAAGTTACAGGTCATGGCGAAAAGCGTCATGCATCACCTAATGACAACGAATGGTCGCGGGCACAAAACCGTCGTGTCGTTATTCAATTAGCTAAATTGTAACAACACTTGTTTGTTACTCAGCAAATGGAGTACTCCAGTATAAATTAGTGAATAGGACGTAAAAAATCACTCGAAGGTATCTGTTTTTTTGTTTTTTCGAGAGTAACGTCAGCATGGTCGGTGAAAATACCGTCAAGTTTGAGTTTGTTTTGTATTAAATCTAAGAGTGTCTCTGCATCCATATCAAAGGTTAGATCGTCTGCGCGAAATGTGTATGGGTGAATAATTAACCCTAAGGCCTTTGCGTTGTATAAAAGAGCAGTGCCACTTGCAGATTCAGGATTATAAGTTTGTGGTAACCAGGGTCCTATGCCGCTTGCATATTTTGCAACTTCTTCTAAACCTTGTTTGGTTTGCATATGATCGTAATCTGCGCTTGACTCATCCCAGCTGTTATCGGCAATTAACTGCACAAGACCAATACTCACTTTAAATTCATTTTTTAGCCGTTTGAGAGTTTCAGGATAGAAGCATTGTATTAAAATATTGGCATCAGGTTGCGTTAATCCGTGCTTTTCCATTACATTAACGACGATAGCGGTAATGTCTTTGCCCTCAGATAGATGCCACTCTGGTGCTTTAATTTCAGAATAAAAACTGACATTTTTAGCAAAGGTGTTATTGAGCTGGGTTATTAGCTCGATATGCTGCTCAAATGAAGCGACCTTAAATGTATCTGTCCCATTATAACGTCCTGTATAAACCCGATTGCCAAGTTCATCTTCGCGTTCATGTACTAATAATTGTTGAATTTCAGCCCAAGTAAAATCAATCGCATAGTATCGATTATCCGAACGATGTCGTTTTGGAAAAATAGATTCAACGTTTGTTACCGTTTCAATATGAATATCATGCAATACAATGGGAATATTGTCAGACGTTAAGACGATGTCTTGCTCTATGTAGTGTGCACCTTGCATAAACGCTAGCGTTGCTGCATCTAATGTATGCTCTGGTAAATAGCCCGAGGCGCCGCGGTGGGCAATAACCGTAAACGTAGTTTCTTCTTTAGCTATTTTACTTGAAGTTCTCTGATTAGCGTTGATTTGTATCGAAATCATCGTAATTAGGAACGAAATGAGAATTTTATAACCTGCATACTGAACGTTCATTTCATTCCTTTTTAATTATGTTAAGTGCTTATTAGCTCTCTTGGATGAGTTCGATAGCATATCCACTCGGGTCCCTTACAAAAGCAATAACTGTCTTTCCGCCTTTAACTGGGCCGGGTGCTCGGTAAACATCTCCACCTTTTGACTTTATATCATCACATATAGCGTAAATGTCATCCACACCTATAGCAAGATGTCCAAAAGCATCTCCTTGCTCATACTCTGTTTTATCCCAATTGTATGTCAGTTCAATAACAGTATTAGTATCTTCATCGCCGTAACCTAAAAAGGCGAGGGTGTATGCATATTCTTTGTTCTCGCTTTGGCGCAGCAGCTTCATGCCTAAAGTCTCTGTATAAAAAGCGATGGACTTTTGTAAGTCAGCAACGCGCAACATGGTATGCAATAGTCTCATTATTTTATCCTTTGAAATTAACCTAGTATTATCTAATCAATTTTATCTTTAAACTCACATAAATCCTCAATAATACAACTGCCACAGCGAGGTTTTCGTGCGATACAGGTATATCTGCCATGTAAGATTAACCAATGGTGAACATCTACTTTAAACTCTTTTGGCACCACTTTTATCAGTTTCTCCTCGACTTTATCGACATTTTTCCCGATGGCGAGTTTAGTGCGATTACTGACGCGAAAGATATGCGTATCAACTGCAATGGTTGGCCAGCCAAATGCAGTATTTAACACCACGTTAGCTGTTTTTCTACCAACGCCTGGCAATGCTTCCAGAGCTTCTCTATTTTCTGGCACCACTGAGTCATGTGTTTCTACCAAAATGCGACAAGTCTCAATCACATTTTTTGCTTTTGAATTAAACAAACCAATGGTTTTTATATATTCCTTTAGCCCGTCGACACCGAGTGCATAGATTGCCTTAGGTGTGTTTGCGATAGGATAAAGTTTATTGGTTGCTTTGTTGACGCTGACGTCGGTTGCCTGTGCTGACAGTATTACCGCAATTAGCAATTCAAAAGGACTTGAAAAGTTCAGCTCAGTGGTTGGTTCAGGATTATTAGCTCGCCAGCGAGATAGCATCTCATATCGTTTTACTTTGTTCATATATCCGTCCCTGTGACGCGTGCTCGCTGCACAACTTTAGCTTGCTTGGCACTTTCTGAACGCTTCTCTATAAGTTGGTCTATCATATTTTTTAACGCGATTAACAAACCCATACCTAAAAATGCACCAGGAGGTAAGATTGCTAATAAAAATGGACTCTCTGTTGTAAATATCACAATGGTGAGATCTTTTGCCCAATCACCCAACAGTAAGTCAGCACCGACAAGTAAGGTTCCATAACCAAGCAATTCGCGCATTGCGCCGAGGACGACTAAAATAAGCGTGAATCCAAGCCCCATCATTAGTCCATCAAAAGCGGCAAGTGGAACCGGATTCTTTGAAGCATAGGCTTCTGCGCGTCCTATAATGGCGCAATTAGTTACAATTAGGGGAATGAATATACCGAGCGCTTGATACAGTTCGAAGGTAAATGCGTTCATCAACAGTTGAACAATAGTGACGAAAGCAGCGATGATCATTACAAATATTGGGATTCGAATTTCGTTAGGTACAAAATTGCGCACCAGTGACACGGTGATGTTCGATCCTAATAACACTAGCGTGGTTGCAATACCCAGCCCTAAACCATTAATAACAGTAGCCGTTACGGCTAACAAAGGGCAAAGCCCTAGCAATTGAACTAAAGCAGGGTTATTTTTCCAAATTCCTTGAATACTTAGGTTTTTATATTCATTCATTAGCTAACGCCTCATTTTCAGAAGAATTACTAGTAATAGAACTAGCGCAATTGCTTGGAGTATTAAAAATCATGTCGCGATTTGCATTGTAGTATATTAACGTATTCTTTACGGCTTGAACGACGGCGCGTGGCGTGATGGTTGCACCGGTGAATTGATCAAATTGACCACCATCTTTTTTGACTTGCCAACGGTTATCGCCTTCACCACTGAAAGGCACATTTGCAAAAGACAATATCCAGTCGCTAACGCGCAAATCGACCTTGTCACCTAAGCCAGGCGTTTCTTTATGCCAAACTACCCGGGCACCAAGCGATGTTCCATCAAAACTGACTGCAACCACCATTTTCATCTCACCACTGTAGCCATTTGGTGCGCTAGTTTCGATAACTGCGGCTACATTATTTTCGTTTATGCGCGCTCTGAAAATACGCTTATCTTGATTCGAACCCAAACTCTCTGGTGCATTGACCCGTATACAATCCAAATGCAGCTCATTTGTATGTGCTTGTTCAGGAACCAATTCATTTAAAATAGATAGTAGCTGTTTCTCTTGTTCAAATTGAATTCGCTCTTTCGTGCCAGCAAAGGTAATTGCGATCAGACTGGTTGTCACTAATGCGAAGCCAGCTAAAATAGCACCGTTTTTGCCCATGTAATTCATTATCATGAGTCTTTACTCGCTTTGTTCTTGTGTCCATAAGTTCTAGGTTGCGTATAGTAGTCGATCAGTGGGACCGCCATATTCATTATAAGAACGGCAAAAGCAATTGCGTCCGGATAGCCTCCCCAGTTGCGAATAATAATAACCCAGAAGCCAATAGCGGCGCCAAAAATTAGACGGCCTTTGATTGTTGTAGAGGCAGATACAGGATCTGTTGCAATGAAAAATGCACCAATTATTAAACTTCCGTTAAAAATGTGAAAAAGTGGTGAAGCGTATTGGTCACCATCAATCAAAAATAAAGATAGGCTCAATACCGCTGCTGATGCCAATATACTGCCGGGAATATGCCAACTAATGATCTTGTTTTTGATTAAAAATAAGCCACCTAACAAATAGGCTATGGATACCCATAACCAGCCTTTTCCATATGCTCCATCAAAAATAATGTCGGTCGTCGCTTCAGTAACTGTATAGCCCTGTAATAGGGCTGTCTTTACTTCATCTAGTGGCGTTGCCATCGTTGTGCCATCCACTCCGACTTTTAATTGTTCGACACTAAAGCCAGTGCTTGTAAAGCCCGTGAAAACGGTATGAATTGCGTCCCATAAAGTATGCGATTGTTCTGCAATAGATAAAGGGGGCAACCATGATGTCATTTGCATTGGAAATGAAATCAAAAGCATGACATAAGCAGCCATAGCAGGGTTAAACATATTGTAACCCAAACCGCCATAGAGTTGTTTCACAATAGCTATCGCGAAAAATGTACCGATTACAATAACCCACCAAGGCGCCAAGGGAGGAATAGAAATAGCTAAAAGCAATGCGGCTAAAACAGCACTATAATCTTTAAGAACGCGTTCAGTCTTTTTCTTGCGTAGCTCCATGATAACGCCTTCGGTAACTAAAGCTGTTATCATTGCCAACGCAATTTGAATCAGAATACCAAAGCCAAAAAACCATACATTAGCTACGATCCCAGGAATAGTCGCGTAACAAACAATACGCATTACTTGCCCTGTATCACGTCGATTATGGTGGTGAGGTGAGCTAGATAAACTCAACATTGTCATAATTCTTTATTCTCTTTTTTTGCTTTATCAGCAGCTAGTTTTTTTGCTTTTGCTTTCGCGACAGCGACAGCAACACGTTTTTTCTTGGCTGCTGCGGCATCCTCATCCCCGCTATTTTTTGGAAATGAATCGTTTTTTGTCGTTTGTGATTGTGCACCTTTCGTGGCATCTTCATCGGCTGACATTAATTTCGTTTTTGGCAACGCAGATGACGCTGTTAGTTCTGATGCGTTTTCTTTATTATTTGTTTGTTCTGCGTTCTGTGCATTCTCGGCTTCCTTTGCGAACGCTTCTTTTTTTGCTTTTGCTCTTGCCAATGCAGCTGCAATTTTATCTTTAGCAGCGCCGCCGTCTTTGTCCATGGAGGCCTTGCGTGCTTCAGCTGCTAGCCTATATTTTTCTTCTCGCGCTTCTTTCTCTTTCTGTAATCTGGCTGTGCGTGCTTCAAAACGTATTTTGGCTTTGTCAGATTTTTCTTTTTCTTCTCTTTGATTGCGGATGTCTGCTTTTGCTTGACGATAATAATGCACGAGTGGAATTTCACTAGGACAAACATAAGCGCAAGCACCACACTCTATGCAATCAAATAGGTTATATTCTTCAGCTTTCTCAAGCTCTTTTGACTTGCTATACCAAAATAGCTGCTGAGGTAATAGTGATGCGGGGCAAACGTCGGAACATGCTGAACAACGAATGCAAGCTCTTTCATCTTCTGGGTGAGGCAATTCATCGTCTGCAGGCACAAGTATGCAGTTTGAAATTTTTACTATGGGAGTGAGCACAGAGGTAACAGTGAAACCCATCATTGGGCCGCCCATAATAAACCTTGGCGATGATTGTGTACTGGCGTCGTAATCACCATGCAGAAGCAACGATTGAATTGGCGTACCTACTCGAGCCCATACATTTTTAGGCGATTTAAATCCTTTTCCTGTCAGTGTTACCACGCGCTCAATTAAAGGCTTTCCTTCTACGATGGCATCTGCGATTGCATAACATGTTGCGACATTATACATAATACAACCAACATCAATGGGTAGACCATCTGACGGTACCTCTCGTGATGTGAGAACTTGCACAAGTTGTTTTTCGCCGCCTGCGGGATACTTGGTAGGAACGTTTACTACCTGATAATTGTTTTTTTGTTGACAAGCTATAGACATCGTTTCGAGTGCCTCAGGCTTGTTATCCTCCACAGCAATGATGACTTGTTTGGGTTGTAAAATATGCACCAATATATCGATGCCCTGACGAATTTGCCAAGCGTGCTCGCGCATTAATCTGTCATCGGAAGAAATATAGGGCTCACACTCAATGCCGTTTATGATTAGAAATTCGAGCGGCTTACTGTTGTTTGTTTTAATGTGCGTTGGAAATCCGGCTCCACCCATTCCGCTGATACCTGCATCGCATATGCGTTCGACTAATTCAGATTTACTTGTTTTAGCATAATCGGGCACAGGTTTTAATTCAGTCCAGGTATCTTGTCCATCAGCATCTATGATGACGCTAAGTTCAGGAATACCAGATGGATGTGCTGAAACGTGTTGCGTGATTTTTGCGACTATACCTGAGGTGGGAGCATGCACGGGCACTGAAAATGGTGCTTCGCTAGCTGTTAATAGTTGTCCTTTTAATATCCGATCCCCTTGTGCAACTAATAATTTCCCTTCTACACCAATATGCTGTTTTACAGGTACATAGTATGTGGGCTCTAACTGAAGGAACTCAATATTTGACTGATTGGATAAACTTTTTTGCTGTGGAGGATGAACGCCACCAGGAAAATCCCATAGTTGGTTTACGCTAAGTCGTTCTATGATTTCATCGTAATTGGCAAACACAGTCATACCTCTAAGACACTTGCCTGACAGGTATATTACCTGCAGGTACCTTATTAAACTTCCATTCCCAATGACTGGAATCAACTTCAACGGGGATCATGTCAATGCAATCTACTGGGCACGGGTCGACGCACAAATCGCAACCTGTGCATTCATCAATGATAATGGTATGCATTTGCTTAGCCGCACCTAAAATAGCGTCAACAGGGCACGCCTGAATGCATTTAGTGCACCCTATGCATTCATCTTCGCGAATAAACGCCACCTTTTTAACACTTTCTATGCCGTGGGCTGAATCAAGTGGTTTTGCGTCAACCCCCATAAGGGCAGCAAGTTCTTTGATTGTCGCTTCGCCACCAGGAGGACATTTATTTATATCGTCACCGTTTGCAATGGCCTCTGCATAAGGCTTACAACCGGGATAGCCACATTGACCACATTGAGTTTGTGGCAAAACTGCATCTATTTGTTCGACTAGCGGGTCGCCTTCTACTTTGAACCGAATAGCAGCAAAGCCAAGTAAGGATCCAAAAACGAGAGCTAAAAGTCCAATTGCAGCTAAAGCGAGAAGGGTGAGCGTCATTTGATTAACCCTGTAAAACCCATAAAGGCTAGCGACATTAAGCCCGCTGTTATCATTGCAATCGAAGCGCCTTTGAATGGGGCTGGGACGTCAGCAGCAGCAAGTCTTTCTCGCATTGCAGAAAATAATATTAACGCTAGAGAAAAACCAACGGCAGCACCAAACCCATAAATGATAGATTCTATAAAATTGTGTTGTTCAGTGATATTCAATAGGGCAACACCTAAAACCGCACAATTAGTCGTGATAAGTGGCAGAAATATGCCTAATAATCGGTAAAGGGTGGGACTTGTTTTGTGCACTACCATTTCGGTAAATTGCACAACTACCGCGATCACTAAAATGAAACTGAGCGTTCTGAGATATTCAATACCAAGAGGTGTCAATATATACGCTTCAACGAGATAACTAGACATGGACGCTATTGTTAAGACAAAAGTCGTCGCCATTGACATGCCAATTGCGGTTTCGAGTTTTCCAGAAACTCCCATAAATGGGCATAGACCTAAAAACTGAACAAGGACGAAGTTGTTTACCAGCACTGTTCCAATTAGTAAAAGTATTATTTCGGTCATTTACCTATCGTTCTGTCGACTAATATCGTTGATAATAATGAAGTTTTTGAGTTTTTTAGAGGTGTTTAGTTTGATTTTTCAGCTCTAATTAGCAATTTACGTGGTTAAACGAGAACTTCCCTAAATTTGTCGCATATTATCGCTTTTTCTAGAACAATTAACAACTTGAATCAGGATTTTGTGTGGGATATTTGTATATTAATTGAAACAGAAGTTTCAGTGGTCAGAAAATTTTGCAGATTGGATTGATAACACTCAAAAAGATTGGCTCCCCCTCCCCGGCTCGAACGGGGGACCTGCGGATTAACAGTCCGTCGCTCTACCAACTGAGCTAAGGGGGAACAGGTCTTACTAAGCGGTTAAAAGTGGCTCCCCCTCCCCGGCTCGAACGGGGGACCTGCGGATTAACAGTCCGTCGCTCTACCAACTGAGCTAAGGGGGACCTGCTTTCAACGTGGCGCAGATTAATGAACTAACGCCTCTGTGTCAACTGTGTTTTGCGGTTTTTTAATGTTTAATTTATGTTTGCTTATTTAGTAATCAGTCGTTGTCTTTCATTTTTATCTATAGTGGTACTCTCAATGTAAGACATTTCCATACTAACTTTATGATAGTATTAGAAAAAAATAGAAGCATAGCGTTACGGTAATAACACTAACTTTATTGTTATTACTAATTTGTCAGTTTTTAATTATTTATGGAGGAAAAAGTTATTAAAATTACTTTGACTACTGGTATTACGAACAGTGCTTCTAAAAAATACACCCTAACTAAAATGCTTTTAAGGTTAGTGGTAACTTACATAATATTTTGTTAAAAAGCCGTTAACGACCGTCATTATTAGTGCGCGACTACTTATCCACTAGATCTGTGGATAAGTCTGTGGGTTAAATGTTTACGTTAAGTGCCGAGCTTTATGAAATTTTGTCAACAAAAATAGTATAAAAAACTATAGAAATAAATAAAATGTTTTAAAACATATAGTTATAGGTAATGCAATAATTTTTCATTTTTAATTGTTGACAGATGTGGGTTTATTATTTGCCTGTGTACGAATTCATTTTTATTATGCGAGAAGACAGTTTTCACCGCTTATTGAGATTTTTATGTGAGATAATCAACGAGTTGGCAGAATTAGCTAGCCACAATTAAATCAATCAGTTTTATTGGTCTTAAAAGAGATAACATTAAAATCAAACTAAAAATTCCTATTCGCAGTAAGTAAAGGACAATGATCTTTTATTATGCTTAATAAGATGAGAACTAAATGACGATAATCTGTGACCAATAATACAATTCACCGAGATATGCTTAACGGCGATATTTCACAAATATTGAAGAGTATGACAATTCCAATGATTGTTGGAATGTTAATGTTGATGACGTTTAGTATCGTAGATACCTTCTTTGTCAGTATGTTGGGTACCAAACAATTAGCTGCTATTAGTTTCACTTTCCCAGTAACGTTTACTGTTATCAGCTTAAATATAGGTCTGGGAATCGGTACATCAGCCATCATCGGAAAATATATCGGGTCAGGCAATACCCAAGATGCAAAAGTATTAGCAACCGGTGCTCTCATGTTATCTGCATTAATGGTTGGTATATTTGCAGTTATTGGGATCTTTAGTATTGATTTTATATTTTCATTAATGGGTGCTGATAAGACCTTAATGCCATTTATTCAAGCTTATATGGTTCCTTGGTATTTGGCGGGGGTTTTTCTAGCTATCCCTATGGTGGGTAACTCCGTACTAAGAGCTTTTGGTGACACAAAAACTCCCAGTATTATTATGGCAGTTGGGGGGGCAATTAACGTGGTGTTGGACCCTATTTTAATTTTTGGATGGGGTCCTATTCCTGCATTAGGCATTCAAGGCGCGGCGATCGCAACAGCAATTGCTTGGGCTGTTTGTGTCGTCTGGATACTTTACTTACTGGCAGTCAAAAGACAGTTGATCGAACCGCGCATACTGAGTTTGACAGAGTTTATTGTCGCAGCAAGGGGGGTGTTGAAAATAGGGTTGCCAGCCGCAGGGGCCAACATGCTTACGCCGATAGCAGGTGGTGTGATGACAGCTATCGTCGCTAACTATGGCGCAGAAGCGGTTGCAGCATGGGGAGTAGGGAATCGTCTGGAATCTATCGCAAGCATTATTGTGCTAGCGTTGTCCATGTCATTACCGCCCTTTATCAGTCAAAACTATGGAGCAAATAAATTATCACGAATTAAAACTGCGTTTGATATAGCTGCAAAGTTTGTCATTATTTGGCAGCTCGTAGTGTTCGCCGTATTGGCCATATTATCAAGCTATATTGCGCAAGTATTTGCCGAAGAAGCGAGTGTTGCGAGAGACATTACATTATTTCTTTGTATCGTCCCTCTTGGATATGGCTTGCAAGGCATCATCATATTAGTTAATTCATCTTTTAATGCCATGCATAAACCAATGTCAGCATTAATATTAAGTATCCTGAGGTTATTCGCATTTTACGTACCGATAGCATCGTTGGGCAGTTATTTATATGGACTAGAAGGTCTATTTTGGGGGTGTGTTATTGCTAACGTTTTAACGTCCGTTTTGGCTTATACATGGTTTAATCAAAATTTGAAAAATGAAATGGCGCTGAAAGCTGAAACGCCAGTAATTGGAAGTGAAAAATGAGTAGAGCTTTTACCCTAAAATCGAGCTATCAACCAGCTGGAGATCAACCCACTGCTATCGCCTCTTTAGTCGAAGGTTTGGAATCAGGTTTAGCAAAACAAGTTCTTTTGGGGGTTACGGGATCAGGTAAGACGTTCACTATGGCCAATGTGATCTCAAAAGTGCAAAGACCTACATTGATAATGGCGCATAATAAGACGCTTGCCGCGCAGCTATACGGTGAAATGAAAGAGTTTTTTCCGAACAATGCCGTTGAATATTTTGTATCTTACTACGATTATTATCAGCCTGAAGCATATGTGCCGAGCACTGACACGTTTATAGAAAAGGATGCGTCAATTAATGATCACATTGAACAAATGCGGTTGTCGGCGACCAAATCACTGATGGAGCGTCGTGACGTTATCATTATTGCATCTGTATCGGCTATTTATGGTTTGGGCGACCCAAAAAGTTACATGAAGATGCTGCTACATTTTCGCCAGGGTGACATTATGGATCAACGTGATGTATTGAGACGACTTGCTGAGTTGCAATATAAACGCAATGATATTGCCTTTGAGCGCGGTAGCTTCCGAGTGCGTGGTGATGTCATTGATATATTTCCAGCGGACTCAGAAAAACAAGCAATTCGGATCCAATTATTCGACGATGAAATTGAAGAAATTAGTTTGTTTGATCCCCTAACAGGTGCGGTCGACAAAAAGGTTGTGCGCGTCACTGTTTATCCAAAAACACATTATGTTACCCCACGCGAAAAAATTGTAGCCGCGATTGATAAGATTAAAGACGAATTAAAAGAACGCCGCGAAAATCTAAAATCTAATCATAAACTGGTAGAAGAACAGCGGCTTACTCAACGTACTCAATTCGATATAGAAATGATGTTGGAATTGGGTTACTGCTCTGGTATTGAGAACTATAGCCGTTATTTGTCAGGAAAAGCGCCTGGCGAGCCACCACCCACGTTGTTAGATTATTTTCCAGCAGATGGATTACTATTTGTCGATGAGTCTCACGTTACCGTGTCGCAAATTGGAGCGATGTACAAAGGTGATCGGTCAAGAAAAGAAACATTGGTTGAATTTGGCTTTCGATTACCATCGGCTATGGATAATAGGCCGCTTAAATTCGAAGAGTTTGAGCATATATCACCACAAACTATTTATGTATCTGCAACACCAGGCAATTATGAATTGGAAAAGTGCGACGGTGACATTGTAGAGCAAGTTGTTCGACCCACAGGATTAATTGATCCGCCGATAGAAATTCGCCCTGTAGGGACTCAGGTGGATGATGTTCTATCTGAAATTGGCTTGCGAGTTGCAGTTAATGAGCGGGTTCTCATAACCACGTTAACCAAAAGAATGGCAGAGGATTTAAGTGAATATCTAAATGAACATGGCGTTAAAGTTCGCTATCTTCACTCTGATATTGATACCGTTGAGCGTATCGAAATTATCCGCGATTTACGCCTGGGTAAATTTGACGTTTTGGTCGGTATCAATCTTCTGCGTGAAGGTTTAGATATGCCTGAAGTATCCTTAGTTGCCATACTCGATGCAGATAAAGAAGGATTTTTGAGAGCTGACAAGTCACTAATCCAGACGATGGGACGAGCTGCTCGTCATATAAACGGAAAGGCGATTTTATATGCAGATCGCATAACGGGTTCTATGCAACGCGCCATGGATGAGACTGACCGAAGACGGGCAAAACAAGTTGCTCATAATGAGAAGCACGGCATAATCCCGCATTCATTGAATAAGCCTATTACCGATATTATGGACCTAGGTGATACCAATCATCCTGCATCAGGTAAAGTTCGATTACGCAAAATTGCAGAGAAAGAAAAAACTTACAAAGCAATGAATGTAACTCAATTAATGGCCAAAGTGGCTGAAATAGAAAAACAAATGTTTGAGTCAGCGAAAGATCTAGAATTCGAAAAGGCAGCCTCGTTGAGGGATGAAGTTGAAACAATACGAGCCGAAATTTTAAAGCTATAATAGGTGATGATAATTCAGTACTGTCGTCAATATAGAAGCTAAAGTTATCGTGACTATGTATCTCACTGCTGCTCTTTGTGACATCGCATACGATGTTACAAAGAGATAAGTAGCGAAAAAACCTTTACACAACGCAAACTAGCTGCCAATTAGCTTGAAAGGTATAATGTTTAATGTATTGTCCTTTTTGTTATTACGGAATACCTAAAAACATACGCAAGCGAAATGATCATTTTTATTTCTGCTCAAAACGTTAGAAATAACCTCGTGTTATGAGCAGCTAGCTATTCGCTAAATTGCGGATGCATCAACATTAGTATAAATATTACATAGTTTTGAATATCAAAGCTGTTAATTTACGGATTAAGATGAGCAAGTTCGAATTTTGCTAATTAGATGATTTTTTGAGTATTCATGTGGCATTTACATGGACAGTTACAATAAAAATCGGAAAGTTATATAAATCAATAACAAAGTGATTGTAAAACGATTAAATTTTGAATAATATGTCTTCAGTTAGTATAAACAGATATACCTAAAGTGGTGGATATATGTTAAATCGGTTACAAGAATCTGATATCAAGTTGTTGCGTGTGTTTTACGCAGTTGCGTCCTGCAACGGTTTCACAGCCGCAGAACCTGT
>Ga0307488_10000072_pt1 | contig 73415 bp, 49 predicted proteins | sample SB02metaG_FD_202248 | JGI IMG/M metagenome (GOLD analysis project Ga0307488, IMG submission 202248) | Sea-ice brine microbial communities from Beaufort Sea near Barrow, Alaska, United States - SB 0.2 | ecosystem: Environmental > Aquatic > Marine > Coastal | place: USA: Alaska | collected...
CACCTTCTGCTGCCGTATTCGCATGAATATGCGCCGGGTGTTCTCCTCCCGCAGGGGTTCCCATCAACATGATCTCGGCTAAAGCTTCTCCATTTACTCTTTCAGAAAACGTGACACTTCCTGAAATAGTCGGAGCGTCTTTTTCAGCTAAGGTGTATACTTTGGACTCTCCCGTTAACTCATTTTGACCGATATCTCCTTGAGCAACAATAGTCCCTAATTCACTAGCACTTAAATGAACGTTTACATAGCCATCTAAACCTTCTATCTCTGAATAGGTTAGGACCGAACCATCATCAAAAGCAGCAACATTGGTTACACTTAGACCTGTATCTCCATCAACTGGATTGAAAGAAAATAGTATTCCACCACCTTCTGCTGCCGTATTCGCATGAATATGCGCCGGGTGTTCTCCTCCCGCAGGGGTTCCCATCAACATGATCTCGGCTAAAGCTTCTCCATTTACTCTTTCAGAAAACGTGACACTTCCTGAAATTAATCCTACAAATCCCGTTGGTGCTCCTAAATCGAAAGACTTTTTAGTTCCCGTTAAAACATTTTGGCCGATATCTCCTTGAGCAACAATAGTGCCTAATTCACTAGCACTTAAATGAACGTTTATATAGCCATCAAAATTTAAAAATTCAGCATACGTAATTGGTGTCCCATCATCTAGCGCTGAAATGGTAATTTCACTTTTTCCTGAGTCTCCATCAATAGATCCTAATGATAACGCAATGCCTCCCCCTTCTGAAGCAGTATTAAAATGGATGTGTGCTGGATGTTCTCCTCCTTCTGGAGTTCCTGAAATATTTGAAATAATAGTTATAGAAGTATCTGTATTTTCTACGAACATTACCCTCCCTGAAATCCCGCTAACATCTTTTGTGGCTAAATCAAAAATAAAGGCGTTTCCTGAAGGTACTGGCAACACAATATCGTCATCCTTATTACAATTGGAAGATAATAATGATAATACAAGCAGTAATAAAATTGAATTAAATTTTTTCATAGCATTTTTTGTTTAATGTTTATAACGTAAATTTAAACAAATAATTACTCGCTATTTTTTATCTATATTTTATTAACAAATTTTTAACTAGTTTAAAATATATTATTGAAAACTAAAATCGGGTTATTTAGTTAATAATGAAGTGATTAATCTCCTTGTAGTGCAGAATTTTAACTTATTAATAAAATATAGATAAAAAAAGTTTTTGATTTATTTGTTTCCTAATGAGAAACGTGAATGAACAAGTTTTACTAAAAAGTTAAAAGGAATTGCGAAAGAGGGTGGTAGAAAATATCCAATTGTAAACTTTGAATTTGATGTTCAAGAAACCGAAAAATTTACAATTGGTTATCTTGGAAAAGATGAAAACGGAGAATTAATTGGGACACTCTTATTCGGAACGGACAAAATGCCCACAGAATTAGAGTTTTTCTCAATTCACGGAAACGTTGAAATCAAAAAAATAAATTTGAATTAATATCAATCTTAGTTATAGGAAAGCCTACACAGAGGCTCTTAAAACACATGCAAAGGTGCATTAAATCGTTTTTTTTAAAAAATAAAGAGTTCATAATTTACTTATGGGGTATATTCCGTGTTTTTTTATAACCAATTAGGTAAACAACCTCTTTTATATGTTTTAATATTTGCTATGGCCTTTAAATACTTACATTTGAAAGAAACAGTATGCCTCTCAAGCTTTTTTTTAGAGATTAAATGATGAGATTATTTAGGAATAATATGATGTCTCAAAATAAATTGAAAGACTATTTGTTGCACTCATTGGGTGAAATAGTCCATGTTGTCATTGGGATTTTAATAGCATTATAGATAAATAATGCAAATGAAGACAAAAAGAATGAACGAACTATATAAAAATATCTTTTAACGATATCGAATAATTTTATTCAAGATACGATAGTTGCAACTGACCATTACTAAAGGCGATAAATAATAAAAAATAATAATATCGCTGCAAGAATGATGTTTACTAACAACAAATTCGATACCCTAAATTAAAGCTTGCAGAAAAATATTTTTATGAATTTTCTTTAAACCCAATATTAGTGGTTTTGAAGCTCTTAAAAATTCAGGATTCTATAGAAAGATTATAAACAAAAAAGTTGATTCTTTACTTAATAGGTATTATACAATTATCGAGGAAATTAAAGAGCAAGAAAAAAGCTATAATAAATATATAGATGATATAGAATACAAGTTTAAATTAGAGAATTCTTTAATTTACTTTTAGAGGACAAACCGTATAATCCAGAGCTTTTTACATATTATTTATCAAACACATTTCAAGCTGGGGTAGTAAGAACTTCAAGTTTAAATAATGAAATTTATAAATATTTAATTCTAACGGGGCAACATTTTATCGAAGTTATAAAATAAATATAGACCGATTTAACTAAGGTTTAAAACTAAATATTAGTTATTGCTGTTCATTTATCAAATTCCAAACCTCAAGAATGTTATATTCTTTTATTGTATTTAAGTAAAATTGAAAGAATGAAAAACTACTCCTACTTTGTGTATGAGAGATTACTTAAGTTTTATAAATTGAGCTTCAAGCTCGACGAAAAATCTTTAGATATAAATACGAAACCAAAGGAACAAGATACCATTATGATATAAGTAATGGCCTAAGAATGAATCTTTTTTCGGGTAGGAATGAATCTTTATGAATTAATACAGTATATTCGATTTCGAAAAAAAATAGTGAATGGTAAGGTTATTTAGGAATAATAGAAAAAATATGTGGTCTCAAAAAAAAATTAAAAATTATCTATTGTTCTCAATTAGTGAGGTGATTCTTGTTGTTATAGGAATTTTAATCGCCGTTCAGACAAATAATTGGAATGAGAACAAAAAAAAAGAAAAAAACAAATATGAATTTCTTGTTCATTTAAAAGAAGAAATTAGTTTAGATACGTTACAATTATCAGCGAAAATAAAAAGTTTCAAAAATGTCAATGAGACTGTTTTTAAGGGAATGTTATTGTTGGAAAAAACACATCATACAGAAATTGAAAAAAACGATTTTGAAATGGCGATGAATAGAACTAGGGTGCTTACCCCTTTAAATAAAAATACTAATAGGAATGATAATAAAATTTCAAGCGGTATTATTGCAAATAATGAATTAAACAATCTCTTATTGGAGTATTATGAAAAAATAGATTATCACAAAGAAGTGATGACAAAATTTGGCGAAACACTTCAGTTGATGTATCTAACTCAAATCAGTCCTTTTGTTAAATTTAGACACAATAATAAAGCTGAATACTCCTTAAAAGCACTAAAAGGGAATAACGCATTTAACAACGCGTTTCATATATCATTAGGTTCAAGAAGACAGTCTATACGATGGTTAGAAGATCAAAAAGGTGAAGCGATCGAGCTTTTGAATACGATTGATAAACAAATTTTGCTAGCAAAACCTATGAAGTAAGTTAGAGACCTATGTATAGATATCCCATCGTTTTCTGCAGCTTGGCTAAATAATAAGTCCTTTTTAATATGTTTAGAGCACCAGGATGTAAGTGAATACTGTGTTTGTTCTTTGTTCTCATCGTTTTTGATTGTTTTTTGAAACAACTCAAGAGGCTCTTAAAACACATGCATAGGTGCATTAAATCGTTTTTTTAAAAAATAAAGAGTTCATAATTTGCTTAAGGGGTATATTCCGTGTTTTTTTATAACCAATTAGGTAAACAACCTCTTTTATATGTTTTAATATTTGCTATGGCCTTTAAACACTTACATTTGAAAGAAATAGATCAAAATGAAAAAAATCTTATTCGCCGTTACCATGTTTATTGCTTCTTTTGGGTTTGCCCAAAGCGGTTATTGGTATGATGTTCTATATGAAGTTAAAGCTGAAAATACAGAAAAATTCACTTCGTTGCTTTATAATTACTATTCAAGTATAGAAATACCTGCTGATATAGAAGCCGAGTTTTCTGCTTTGATATTTAAAGGGACAAATGAAAAGGCAACTCACTTAATACGCTTTTCATCTTCATCGTCAAAAAAATTAGGTGAATTTAAAGAATCTTTGTCGGGACCAGAGTGGGATTTATATTCAGCCTAATTGCTTAAAATGTTGAGAGCGAATACGCTTTTGCTGGTAACGAAACTTTCTATAATTATATAAAAGATGGTTTGCCAGAGCACACTGTCTTGCAGGCATGGACTTATAAAGTTAAAGACGTAACTAGTTTTAAAAATGCGTTTAAAAAACTTTTCAACCAGATGGTTATATGGGCATAGGAGATGTTGTTCACGGTTCAGGTGGTGAAAATGTTTGGATCTTTAAATCATATCCTATTTTATCACAAGCATTTGAATTTGGTACAAAAAATAACATTGAAAAACGGGCATACTCACTATTTTATAAGGAAATGTCAGAAGAAACTCTTGATCGGTCTTTTACAAGAAAATTAATTACACGATTTAAATAAACAAAATACAACCGATTTTAAAATAAAAGCCTTCCTTTTTTTAGGGAGGCTTTTTTCATTCTTGAACGTAATTTATTTGGTCGTTAAATTCCAAGCCATAGGCATCTCCTCTTCCATTAATTCAGGGATTTCTAAGCGCTATAAATAGGTTAGAGATATGTTTGGTATCTTTGTGGAAAGTTTAAGGCCAATGAAAAAATATTTAGTAAAGTACTTCTTTGAGTTTGTGGTTATTGTTTTGGGAATCTCTGTTTCTTTTTATATAAACGAAGCAAAAAAAACGAAAGAATTTACTCAATTGTCAAAAAATATACAGCAGAACCTTTTAAATGAAATTTATAATATTGAAAAATACATACAAGAAAGAGAGTTGGTTCTTAGAGAAGATATAGAAACTTTGAGTTCAATTTGGAATGTAAATATTGGTACAGACAGTTTAATTCAATTAAACAATTCTAAAAAACTTAATATTGGGGCTGCGATCTTTTACTTTAGAGGGTTTAAACCTCCTGCTTCTGTTTACAATTCGTTAGTTAATGATGGGAGTTTAAGATATGTAAAATCTTTGAAAGTTAAAGAAGGACTTGATAAGATGCATAATATAGATGACTATAATTTTAATCAATTTATAGAGGGAGAGGAAGTAGTTAAAAACAAAATTGTTACATATCTTCAGATCCACTATCCAAATATTATTATTAATGGGTTCAATAATAAAAATAATAAAACGTTAAAAAACCTTAAAAAAGTAGTTGATAAAGACCTGACGCTAAGGGCTTTTCTTGCGGAAAAACGAAGTGCAATGCGTTTAAAAATGGCAGCAATAAAAAACTATAAAGACTCTTTAGAAAAAGTAAAGGAGATTCTTTTAAAACCCTAAATAATAGGCATTTATTGAGTTGTTAATTCTTTTATTTTTAAACCTAGTAAAGAGGTGAGTGATACCTTTAGGGATAACTGCCCTGAGATTTCTTTAGCTAGGTTAAGGAGTTACTTCCTTTTTTTTGCGAAGCCTGTCGCGGCAAGACAAAAAACCAATAAAGATGCATGAAAGAATAGCCTTGTTTTCTTACAATAACTTAAAAAAGAGAACGATATTTCCTAAACATGTACGAAATTGATGTAAATAAGAGAGAGAATTCTCAAGAAAATTGAAATCACTTCTGGATCTAAAAATAACTTTAATGCGCTGTTTTTTTTCTTTCTGCCTTCTCTTCTTAAATTTAATACTTTTATAAAATAGTAACCGCATAATTAATAATCAAAATTTAAAAGAATACGCTTGTTTACACAAGGTAAAAAAGACTAACCGTTCACGTTAATTAATAAAAAGATAAGGAATGAATAACGAATTTAACCATTGGGTTTCCTCAAATATAGAAAGTCAAAAAGGAAAAATAATTTTAATTACGGGGGCTAATTCTGGTATTGGTTTTTATACCGCTCTTGGTTTGGCTAAAGTTGGGGCACATGTAATTATTGCTGGAAGAAATGAAGACAAAATAAAAGAGGCTATCGATAAAATCTCCAAAGAAGAGATAGAAGGTACCGTTACCTGTGGGATGATAGATTTAGCTAGTTTGGAATCGGTAAGAAATTTCGGTAAGAAGTTTAACGCAACTCATTCCAAACTGGATATGCTTATTAATAACGCTGGTGTGATGATGCCTCCCGAGTCTAAAACAACGGAAGGTTTTGAATTGCAATTTGGCGTCAATTTTCTTGGCCACTTCTTGCTTACTCATTTATTGTATAGCAAACTAAAAGCGGCAACGAACTCAAGGGTGGTAACCCTTAGTAGCATTGCGCATAGAGGGGCAACGATAGACTTTGAAAATTTACGCCTTGAAAAACCGTATGATACAAGAAGAGAATATTATCAGAGTAAACTCGCCGACCTTGTATTTGCCATAGAATTAGGCAAAAGAAGTAAGCGCAATGGAGATCATATAATTTCTGTAGCTTGTCATCCTGGTTTTACCAAGACCGAATTACAAAGACACATTGACCCAGAGATTTTGAAGAAAATGACATTTATGGATACATGGCAAGGAAGCTTGCCTACCCTCATGGCTGCAACAAACATAGATGTTGAAACGGGAGACTATTATGGACCAGATGGAGAAGGGGAACTCGCTGGTTTTCCGGCATTAGGAGTCATCGATAAGTCTGCATTAGATCCAGAAGTTGGAAAAAAACTTTGGGAATTTGGTCTAAAAAGTATCCGTATTGATTAGTTAGTTAAAAACGCTCACATTGCGATTAAGGAAGTAAAATTAGCGTCACCTTTTGCTGGCTCTAGGAGAAAAAGGAAATAATTTTGCACTTCAATAAATGAAACAAATAAATGAACGTAACCTTGCAAACCAATGCTTAGGCTTCAGCTATTTCCCGTCATTTTCTGCTTGTCTAACCTCGTGAAATGTTGGCAAATTCTCGGTAATGCTTCCCGCATTCTTTTTATTAATTTTAAAAGTAACATCCTTTGTTGTGGTAAATAGCAGCACAGACGAAAAAGATTTTTTAAGATGTGCTTTTATAACCATAAAAGCCTCTTCTAAGGTGAGTTCGTCTTCCTTATCCTCGGTTTCCTTAGACCTGTAGCGCAATTTCACTAAGAACTTAAAGCCCTCTTCAGAATAGACGGGTCTTACAAATATATTTCTCAAGTTAGGCTTACCAATGGTCTTTGCCATGGTTAACTTGGCAAATCGACCTTCTTGGACACTTTCTTTTACCTGTTTCCAGAAAAGAACAAACACATCTTGGTACGGCATAAACTAAAAATTGATGGTGAAGTATTTTATATGATTCAAAAGTAACACATATAATTCAATTTATAAATCTGAATCTATCTTCATCTCTTAATCGTAAGAAAAATACGGAAGTTAATTGAAATTTAACCTATTAAAGTAAAATAGATGGGAATACTGTAATCCTACTTATAAGAAATATGAGATATTTGAGTGCGCGTCTGTCAGTGTTTTTTGCCTCAATGTTACCTAAGGTTTCATCACGTTTACTAAATAAAAGCTTATTCGAAGTACTTTACTATTACTCTATGCGGCCATTGTGAATTGCACGAATTGAACACCAATAAGAATTATAAATTTAAGTGCCTCAGGTATTTAGGCTCGAAACTCTGCAGACCTTTGATGGAAATGTGCCTTTTTGTTTTTTATCCGCATGAAGAGGTCTTTTTCTATTCGTTTATTAAATGAGCCGCTAGGTCTGTGCTTTGAAGTATTATCCCTATTACCTAGACAAAAGATTTCACCTATTTGTTTTGTTGTTTGTAAAGGAAGTGGGGTTTTTAGTTGGTGTATTTGTACAAAGCAACTAAAAAATTATTGAGAGAATTAGTATTCTTTGTTTTTTTTAATGATAAGCAAGATTTTAAAGTTATAAAATATCTAGAAGAGTATAACAGATTAAATTTCTTATTTTGCAGCAATTTTAATTAACTTTTTTAAAAATATGAAATACTTATTAAGCTGTTTTTCTTTCTTAAGTTTATTCTTTTTTTCTTGTTCGAGTAATGAAGCTCTAGAGGAGCTAGCACCCGCCGAGATTCCAGCTACATTTATATTTACCGAAAATATCCATAGCAGTATGCCTTTAGATTGGGTTTCTGAATATCATACGGTTATGGGGAACTTAAACACAACGCTTCCTATTATTCCTACAGCGTACTTTAATGAAATTGATGTATATGCATGGAATCAAAAAGTAGGAAATCCATATCAGAACAAAATAGGCGATAATGCAGGGATTTCTATCAGTGGAAATGGCGAAAAGGTGAATGGAAAAAAAATGATATTAGGATTTCCTGATGGTATGTTGAATAGTCCCCAAGTAGATAAATACTATGTAATTGCGCATGAATATTTTCATATTTATCAAATGAAATCTCAAAATTTTTTTAATGATAACGGCAAAATAAAATGGTTAATAGAGGGTGGTGCTGCTACTTTTGGGTCTATCTATGTGCAACAGTATTATGGGGATAATTACTTTATGCAACAGCAAGCTCAGGTATCTTCCAATGCCACGAACAGTCCTTCTAATTTTGAAAGTTATGAGGGGGGAGACGATGCGAATTATGCAGATTCTACCTTTATGGTATTAGCGCTTGTAAAAGAACTTCAAAAGCAAGACTATACCGAAGCACAGGCTTTTAGACTTGTTTATGATGATTATTGGCGAAAAAATCCGAATACAACCAATTGGAAGTCTATGTTTCAAGAGACTTTTAAAATAAGCATTACCGCTTTTTATACAAATTTAGCAAGCTATTCTCCAGATATATCAACTGTGTTGCCAACTAGTAATCTTAAAATACAAGATATTTTTTAATCTTTCCCTCTTATAGGCGACCTCTGTGTTGGGTGCTTGATTTATTTTTTTAGGAGGCCGTGCCTTTGTCATTAAAGTTAGAGCGGCTTTATTAATGCGCTAGCTTTTTTTTATACCCTAAAGAGGTTTTTTTTAAGATTAATGAACCCCTTTAGCAAATATTTATAGGAAGCTAAAGCTTTGGAGAGAGCAACTTCCAACCACTTTCATGAAAATAGAGCTTCACCAATGAACAAGTTTTAGTTAGGTGAAAAGTAGTTTAAACGAACTCATAGAAGAAAAACAATTAATATTCACTACTTTTCGCAAGTTTTAAGCGCACTGTTTGGAAAGAAATAAACACTTATCGCAAGTTTTTTCTTTGAAATATAAAGTAAGAGTGGTGTCAATACTCCAGAAAAACAACCAAAATTAACTAATTCGGCATTTTTTAGCTTCAAGACTGCGGTCAAAAAAAATAAGAGTGTTGTAAAATATAAATATTGTCAATTTAACATAAAGTATATATGAGGTTTATCCCTAAAGTAGTTTTATTATGCTTCTTAGTATTCCCAAAAATGACCATTGGGCAGCAGTTTTCAGAAAGTCTTTTAAAATTAAAAGATGCCAAAATAAAAGTAAAACCAACTTTTTTTCAGATTCAAAAGGAGTTTTATGAGTATTGGGAGCCATTAAACGTTACAAACGGAAAATATATAAATAGCAAGTCTGGAAAGGAAGTAAAAGCCGCTGGATATAAGCAATTTAAAAGATGGGAATGGTATATGAAGCCCCGTATTAATTCTATTACTGGCGAATTTCCAACAACTTCTTCACAGGTTGAATGGAATAAATACAAAGCATTAAAACAGCAGCAAAAAAAAACGAGTACTCCTAGTGCTGTGGCTAATTGGACAAATTTGGGGCCAGATTCTTCAACTGAAAATTACGCGAGTGTTGGCCGTATGAATTGTATTGCGTTTCACCCAACTGACACTTTTACTTACTGGGTGGGTACACCTTCAGGAGGTTTATGGAAAACAACAGATGATGGAGCTACATGGACTCCTTTAACAGATAATATTACTTCCTTAGGAGTAAGTAATATTATTATACCATCAGATTATGCTACGTCTAGTACGATGTATATTAGTACCGGAGATAGAAATGCGTTTAGCACCTGGAGCACTGGCGTACTAAAATCAATAGATGGAGGAAGTACCTGGAATACAACGGGGCTAGAGTTTCAAACCTCTCAGAGCATTTTGATATATCAACTTCTGTTAGATCCTACAGATAAGAACCACATAATAGCAACTTCAAATAATGGCGTGTATATAACCTTTGACGCCGGTCAAAATTGGACGCTTACTGCGGAAGAGAGTTTTGTAGATCTGGAAGCAAAACCTGATAATTTTAACGTTTTGTATGGATCAACGGCGTTTGGAGATGTATATAAATCGATGGATGGAGGTGTTTCTTGGGTTAAAACAATGGATACCGATGGTTTAAGAACCATGATTGCTGTGAGTGCAAATGATGTAAATAGGCTATATGCTATTGTAGCAAATGTATATGGAGGATTAGATAAGATATATAAATCAACGGATGCAGGAGAGACCTATAATGCCGTTTTTGAAAGAGCAACAGAAAATCTTCTAGGGAAGGTTGATGGTAACGGGTATTCAGGTCAAGCGTGGTATGATTTAGCCATTGAAGCTTCACCAACAGATGCAAATACACTGCTAGTTGGCGGAATTATTACATGGAGATCTACCGATGCAGGTCTTAACTGGACTATGGTGAATCATACTATAGGAGACCATGGTGCGCAAGAAGTTCACCCAGATAAACACGAAATCATTTATAGAAGTAATGGAGATTTATTTGAAGCCAATGATGGAGGAATTAGTATCTCAACCGATAATGGAACTACTTGGACAGTTAAATCCAATGGGATTATAAATAGCCAAATGTACAAATTGGGGGTGTCACAAACAGAGAGTGGAAATATTGCTACAGGTTTGCAAGATAATGGCACAAAACTGTACGAAACGGGTAATTGGAGAAATGTTCATGCCAGCGATGGGATGGAATGTATCATTGATTATGAAAATGCCGATATTCAGTATGCATCCGCTCAAAGAGGAACAATCACTCGAACTTTAGACCGCTGGGCCACAACGGGAACCAATATAAGCGCCAATATTGGAGACGGAAATCTTCGTTCGACGTGGGTAACTACTTATATTATGGATCCCAAAGATCACAATACCTTATATGTTGCTTTTAGAGATGTATGGAAAACAACAGATCAAGGGAATACTTTCACAAAAATATCAACATTGTCCGAAATTCCATATGGGAATAATGTTAAGGAAATATTAGCAATTTCGCCATCTGATACAAATTATCTTTATGTTTCAGATAATAGACTTAGCATGGTTACTAAGAATGGGGGTACTTCCTGGGCGGAGATTACCCATCCTACTAGTTTAACCAATTATGGCTCTACGATGATCACGAGTTTTGTAGTAGATGAGAGTAATCCAGAAAAATTATGGGCTACATTAGGAGATTATGATAGTAGTAGAGTTTTTGAATCTACGGATGCCGGTACTACTTGGACAGATATTTCAGCGGGTTTGCCAGAAATACCAGTTTTTTGTTTAGTTCAAGTAACATTAGAAGGGCTAAATCAATTATACGTTGGAACAGATCTGGGTGTGTTTGTTAAAGATGGAAACAAAAATTGGCAACTATTTAATCAAGGCTTGCCAAATGTAATGGTTAATGAATTAGAGATATATTACGACAAAGACAATCTTTATAACAGTAAACTAATTGCAGCAACCTATGGCCGTGGTCTCTGGGAAACTCTTATTCCTATCGATACTCCAACAACTACCTATGTGCCAGATGATAATTTTGAGCAGGCATTAATTAGTTTGGGCTACGATGATACTTTAGATAATTTTGTACTCACAAGTAATATTAATTCTGTCACATCGCTTGACATTTCTAATCAGGGTATTCGTGATTTACAAGGCATACAAAGTTTTATCTCATTAACACAACTCAATGCTGCTTCCAATGTATTAAAACGTCTTGATCTAAGCAGTAATCTTGGGTTAACCTTATTGAATTGTACTGATAATCAATTAACAAGTCTAGACCTCAGCAATAATACCTCTTTAAGTGAACTTTATTGTGGAGACAATCTATTAACAACGTTGAATGTAAATAGCAATACTTCTTTAACCTTATTAGATTGTACGAATAATTCATTGGATGCATTATATGTAAAAAATGGGAACAACACTAATTTCACGTCTTTTGATACTAGAAACAATTCAAATTTGTATTGCATGGAGGTTGATGATGATGGTTTTAGCAATGCCAACTGGTTGAATAAAGATGCGCAAGCTACCTATAGTTTAAATTGTCATTTTTATTACACCTTTGTTCCAGACGATAACTTTGAACAAAAATTAATAGATGATGGCTACGATGATGTATTAGATAATTATGTTCTTACTGCGAATATCGATTCCCTTTCTAGTTTAGATATAGGTAACCTTAACATAACAGATTTAACCGGAATTGAAGCTTTTATAAGTTTAACTGATTTATTTTGCGATCGTAATAATATTGCTATTATAAATTTAAGCGAGAATACCTTATTAACTTCTTTAAAATGTTCTTCAAATCCATTAACGAGCTTGAATATAAGGAACAATCTTTCTTTAGATGAACTATCATGTACAGATACTGAATTAACAACCTTAGATCTAAGCCAGAATACTGCTTTAACTTATTTATACCTACGTAATAGCACAAAATTAACAACCTTAGATGTAAGCCAGAATATTGAATTAACGTTTTTATATATTTCTGCAGATCTACTCACAAGCATAGAGTTCGGCCAAAATGACCATTTAACGGATTTAAGTATTTCTGCAGATCTACTCACAAGCATAGATCTAAGCCAAAATGATTATTTAACGGATTTAAGTATTTCTGCAGATCTACTCACAAGCATAGAGTTCGGCCAAAATGACCATTTAACGGATTTAAGTATTTCTGCAGATCTACTCACAAGCATAGATCTAAGCCAAAATGATTATTTAACGGATTTAAGTATTTCTGCAAATCTACTTACAAGCATAGATCTAAGCCAAAATAGTAAATTAACTGATTTAGCTATTACGAATGTACATTCCATTAAAACACTAGATTTAAGCCAGAATAGTAAATTAACTGATTTATATATAAGCAATAGTAGGTTTACAACTTTAAATCTAAAAAACGGCTATAACACACTTTTAACCTCTTTTAATTATAATTTTAATTACAATTCTTATTTGCAGTGTATTTTAGTTGACGATAAGGCCTGGAGTGATGCCAATTGGGCAAATATTGCAGACCAAACAAATTTTAGTGATACAGGATGCCATTTGACTACTTGGAATGGTAGTGAAAGTAGTGCTTGGAATACCGAAGCCAATTGGTCAAATGGTATTCCGAATATAAACTCTGATGTAACGATAGAAAATACAAGTACTGATCCCATAATTACTACTGCGGTTTCTGTTAAAAGTGTAACAATAAATTACAGAGGTCAAATAAGAGTCCTTGAAACTGGAAACCTCTCAACGATAGGAAATTTTGTTAATGGAGGTAAGGCATATTTTCACCCTGGTAGTTCTTTGATTGTTGGTGGAACTTCAACCGGGAATATTTTCTATTTTAGAATGATTGGAAGTGCCAATTGGCACCTCATTTCTTCTCCTGTTATTGGACAGGATATTGATGCTTTTTATTCGGCAGTACAAATCGCTTCGGGAACAGATAATAATAGAGGATTGTCACAATATAATAACAGCATTCCAGGCTGGACTTATTATCAAGATGGAGCCTCTGGAAGTGGTGATTTTCTTTCTGGAGAAGGCAGATCGATTAAATTAACAGCTTCTAACTACATCACTTTTAATGGTGTCATTCCAACAGATAATATTACGGTTGCTTTAACAACAAACGCAAATGGGTTTAACTTACTAGGAAATCCCTATCCTTCTTATATTGCTGTAAATTCAAGTGCAGATGCGGTTCATAATATTTTAAAAGTAAACGGTATAGATACCAACTTTCTAAGTGAGGCTACTATATGGCTCTGGGACCAAGCAACTAGCTCTTATGACGCAATTAACCAAGCTTCTTCTCAATTTCTAATTGCTCCTGGACAAGGGTTTTTTGTGAGTGCTAACGGAGATGATAATTTCAGTTTTACAGAATCTATGCAGTCACATCAGGCTATAGACGGCTTTCAAAGAACAAGCGCTACAAGACCAGAGATTACATTATTTTTAACCGCTGATTCTTTAACTAGAGAAACCGCGATCTATTATATTGAAGGAACCACCACTGGTTTTGACAATGGATATGATAGTTCTATCTTTAGCGGGGGTGATACTAGTTTTACCATTTACTCATATTTGGTGAGCGATAGTCAAGGGGGGGAATTCCAGATACAATCGCTGCCAGATAGTGGTTTTGAGACGATGATTATACCTTTAGGAATTAATGCAGTCGCTGGGTCTGAAATTAACATTACTGCCAATTCAGTGAATTTTCCACCTGGGTTTCATTCGTATATGGAAGATAAGGAAGATAACTCGTTTACATTACTAGCAGAGGATTCATCCTTTACAACAACGCTTTCTAGCGATTTAAGCGGAATAGGACGTTTTTACTTGCATACTACCACAAATACGTTAAGTGTAAATGATGTTACATTAGACCATTTAAGTCTTTACATTTCTAAAAGGAATCACCTACGCATTGTTGGGGTTCAAAATGGAACTACGAGCGCTCGCATCTTTAGTATACTAGGGAAACAAGTTGCAAATATTTTGTTTGAAGGAAATGGCGTAAATGATCTCACATTGCCAAATCTTACAAGTGGTCTTTACATTGTTCAGTTAACAACTCAAACAGGAACACTGAACAAAATAATTAACATCAAAGAATAAAAAGCCCTAAGAAACACGAAAAAAAAATAGAAAAGAGAGGTCAAGAAATTTCGCGTAAAGAAGCTTTAAAAAAAATGGGAATTTCGGCAAATACGTTGCATTAACAGCTGTTGCAACCTATGTGATTTTAAGTCCGAAAAAAGCACAAGCTTCTTCACCTAGCAAATTAGGAACAGGCTTTTAATTAAAACTCCTTATTAAAATAGTTTCATGAAAAAACGTTATATATTATTATTTTAAAGGGCTATTTTTATTTTTCAAAATTATTAACTATTTAACCCTTGTTTAAAGTTAAGGCGTATAATTGTAGAAAAGGTAAGAGATCTGTTCTGCGATAGCTTTAGTGCCCATTGCTAAAAGAACTCCTGCTCACCTTTATGAATACTATTCGAGAACTACTATTTGTCTAGTTTAGTCTCTTCGAACTAATTTTAAGAGCGATTTAAGTAACCAAACGCTTGTTTTCTGTTGCATAAGAAATTGAAACTCTTCCAACAGATTTGAGTATTTTAAATTGGTTTTCACCTGTTTTACCTCTAATTTTAAACTTTGGGCATTAATTTTTCTTTTGAGGTCTAATATTTTTAAATGACAATCTATTTCTTCAAAAGAATTATATTGTTTATTCATATCTCTTCAAAATAATATCGTGAAAACTTTCTTATTAAGGGCTTATTAAACTTTCTTCTAAAGACGAAACAGATCGCACCAAAAAGGAGATAGCAGGATCCTACGATTAAATATCCATAATATACGTTGTCCATTGCTTGACCAATACAAAGAGAAATGGCTATAGATAAAAGCAAGAGTGCAATAAGAAAGACACTTCCTATCAAAAAAATTTGTGCAAAAGACGTTAGACTTCTCATTAATATTTTAAAAATTTTTAATCGAACATATTCATTACTATTTTCTACATAGGAACGAATATGGTCATCTGCATTTATCATATTTTTTTTTATTTTATCAAAAGCCATCTCTTATTTTATTTTTGCATTTGTGCATTTTTCTTTTTTAGTGTTTCCAGTTTATGCTCTAAAGCATTAATAATGTCATCTGCTTTTAAACTCATATTTGAGATCGCATTTTCGAGCTTTTCCTCAAAGGCTTCTTTCTTTTCATCTACCGTTTTTGTGAGTTCTTCTTTGGCGTGATGCATGCGTTCTTGGAGGTCAGATTTGGTTTCCAAGACCTTCTCTTTTATTTTTTTTCTTGTATTGCTGCCTTTATTAGGGGCAAATAAAATGCCAATTCCCGCTCCAAGAGTAAAGCCTGTAAACAAGGCTAGTAGGTTGTTGCTATTGTTATTCATAAGGATTATTTATTTATAGTTATTATTTATTTATCATTTTGCGGACCTTTTTAAGGTTTATCCCATTGAATTAAAGGTCAAAGTCTATCTTACTCACAGCGATTGTTGCCGTTCGTGTTTTAACATCATGATGGCAATTTAAAAGAAAGCGTTTTTTTATTTTTTACTGTCAACCTTTCCTTTATTCATCATCATTTTCATACAGCCATCACACATCATTCCTTCTTGATGCATCTTGTGCATTATACCCTTCATTTGGGTGCTATCAGACATCATCTCTTGCATCATGCGTTGCTTCATCATTTGGTTATTCATCATACTCTTTATTATTGTACTATCATTCATCATCATTTGCATGCCTTGGCCTTCCATCATTTTGTGCATTATCATTTTGTTTTCTTTCCTCATTTGCAAGGCATGTTTATCGTTTTGCATCGTTTCCATAAATTCCGTCATATGATCATGGTTCTCTATAATGGCATTAAAAAGTTCGTTTTTCGTTTCTTGATTTTCAAGTATCTTGTTCACATCTGGTTTTGGGGTACAACAGGTTATGGTTAGAAATCCGATGGCCAGCAAAAAAATAGTTCTTGTTTTCATAATGGTTCATTTTATATTTAAGCATAAAAGTAAAACAGATTCATTTTATTAGAAATGATAAATATCATGAAATCAACAATTTTGCATCTTTATCATTAAAAAAAAAATTAGGAATACAAAAAGCGCAAATTGATCTTGCCTTAAAATCATGCAGAAGGAGAAACGTGGTTCCTGATTCTTTTAAAAAAACAACAACTCTTGTTGTTTGGTAAATTCCTGCGAGACTGAAATCTACAAGCGTTTTTTAGTAGGGATAAAAATGAATGTGAGAACTCTTAAAGAGGATGCAAGGCAATAAAGGTATCCGCTTTAAAGAATTGATTAAAAAAGCGAGCAATCAAATCGTTATTTTAGACCGAATGTCTCTAGCAATTACTTGAGGTTGTTTTTTCGTGAAATCTATTTTTTAATGGGCTAGGAGCCTTTTTGTTAATGGCGCTTTCTTAGCTGTTTTATGATAAATATCATTTACTTTCAATTAGAAGTTTACTAAATTGGATTATTAAAAACAATAAATGATTTTAGAAATTTAATTAAAAAAAATGAAAATATCATTTGAAAAAAAGATTGCAGCTGGATATCTTATAAATCTAGCAGTCGTTGTGATACTTGGGTTTGTTTCTTTAAGACAAATTTCTTTTTTAAATCATAAATTAGAGCAGTGGCTTCTATTTGTACTCATAATTCTTTCTTTATCGATGCTAACCATTGTGTTTTTTATTCTCAAAGGCCAGTTAAAAGCGAACAAAAAGTCAGAAGAGGAATTGTTAAAGAATCAAAAACTGTTACAATCTATTATTGATTGTACTTCAAATGCTATTTCAGTTAAAAAATTAAATGGAGAATATATATTGGTAAACAAGGAATATCAATCGCTTTTTGCATCGAAAGAATCTGATTTAAAGGGGAAAACAAATCACGAGTTTTTACCTAAAGAACTTGCAGATATATATCGAAATTCAGATGTAGAAGCCTTAAAAGCAGGAAAAGAAATTCAAATAGAAGAAATTATAAGTCAATCAGATGGCCCCCATATTTATTTATCTGTTAAATTTCCCTTATTTGATGCCTCAAACAGAATGTATGCCATTGGGACCATTTCTACCGACATCACAGAGAGAAAGAGGTTTTTAGAATCCTTAAAGGCTGCTGATGCTTTTTTTACGATGTCTATAGATAGTTTGGTCATTGCGTTAAAAAATAAATTTTTAAAAGTAAACTCCTCCTTTAGTGAACTTTTAGGGTATAGCAATGCAGCTCTTTTAGAGAAACCCTTTACCACATATATTTTCCCTAAAGATATTGCCATCACTGAAGAGAAAATTGCAAAACTGGAGCAAGGCATACACTTGGTGAATTTTAAAAACCGTTGGATTTGCAAAGACGGGAGTATTAAATGGTTGTCTTGGAATGCTACAGCAGACAAAACTACAGGAATCATATATGCCATCGCTAGAGATATTACAGAAGAACTGCAGATTAAACAAGAGGAAGAAAAAGTAGTAAACGAGTTATACGAAAGTAAACAAAAATTAAATATGGTTATTGAGAATATTAGCGATGGTGTATTGGTAGCAAATTCAAGTAAACAAGTAATCTTAGCCAACGAAGTAGCGAATGAACTTTTTGGAATAGAGGACGATTCTAAAATCTCTATTCACTTTTCCGATCACTTTAACGTTCTTTTTCCAGATGGAAGGAAAACATTTCCCGTTCAAAATCTTCCCGCCGAGCGGGCCTTAGTTGGGGAAGCTACAGACAACATTGATGTACTATTAAAGAATCTAGAAACCAATGAAGTGCGAAGAGTTTTATTAAGTGGTAGGCCTATTATTGATAAAGAAAATCATATCGTAGCGATCGTGGTAACTATTAAAGATATAAGCAAGTACAAAAAACTGGAAGAGGAATTGGAAAAAAAAGGGTACGATACTCGATTAATAATTGGGTTTAAAAAAGAGAACTCCAAAAGAAATAAATAGGGTTAGTAAGGGTACAAGTAGTTAATCGTTGGCGACTGTTAATTTAGGAGTGTACGTTATTCTGCGTTGCGCATTGACGTTGGTAAATAAAATGAATGGACATCTAATTTCTGTTGTATAATTACCAGGTTCTAAGGTGTAGCTTTTGTAATTAAAGATAAAGAACGGTGTTTATCCTTCCCTTTTTAAGAGGTACTACTTCGGGTCTAGAAATTGTATTATTTTATTTAATCTATTTTTGCTTGAAAATTTAGTCTATATTTACTAAAATATTTTTTCTAAATTAGAAATTCTACAACCGCCCTAATAAAATAAATAATTCTAACCACTAAGTGTCTATTTTTTTTTTGACTTGGGTATTTGTTTTTTGTCACTAATTCAGCCAGCGATAATTAATTTTTTATTTGGTTTAACTAACTACTGATTTAGCAATATAACATCTTTCAAAGTTGATCATATTTACTATTGATGCAGTTTTCTTTAAGCTCTTTTTAACCTAAATACGATACAATACTACTTGTATTAAAAGAAACTTATGAAGATTATTTCGAAATACTTTTTTATCCAGCTTGTTTTCTTAATATCAAGCAGTTTTTATGCCCAAGTTGGTATAAACACCACAGAACCAGACAACTCTGCTATCTTAGATGTTTTTTCTTCTAGTAAAGGGCTTTTAATGCCACGACTATCTACGGAACAAAGAAATGCAATCTCCTCACCTGCGCCAGGTTTAATGATTTACAATACAACGGTAAATGATGGCGAGTTAAATATGGGAACTGCTTTAGCACCAATTTGGGTAGGTATCAAAGGAGAACTAGAGCCTACAATTAATTCGGTTACAGAAACAGGAGGAACTTCTACTTCATCGACCGAATACTCGTTAGTGTCTGATATGGAGTTAAACCCTACTGCAGGTAGTTATATGGTTTTATTTAATGCACAGTTAGCGAGTGAAGAAACGTTTAGTTCAGATGCTGGTGTACTGCATCTATTCGATTTATATAATGCCTTACAGGCAGTGGCAGCAACTAGTACTGGTCATGCGGCTGCATTTGGTAGCGAGACTTTACTACCAGGAGTCTATGAAACTGCCGCGGCAATGTCCATTTCAGGAACGCTTACATTAGACGGTAATAATGAAGACAACCCCATATTTATTGTTAGGTTTCCCGGAGCATTTACTACGGCGGTTAACGCAACTGTAACGTTGACCAATGGAGCAACGGCTAATAATGTATTCTGGATAGCCGGAGGAGCGATATCTACTGCTGCCGGAGCAACCATTAGAGGAACCATGATTGCTAAGGATGCGGCTATTGGTTTGGGTGCCAATACAATTGTTGATGGAAGTCTACTATCTACAAGTGGGGCAATAACCATGGGGGCAACCTGTGTAATTACCTCTCAAGCAGACTCTAGTTATAATTTTGGGGTTCTTGGCTCTTTTGGGGTGTTTACTTCTGCTGGGGGAATTTCAAGTTGTGCAGACTGTCACGTTTATGGAGATGCAGGAACTGGATTTGGAGCAATTACAACTTTTCCTGCCGCTAGTTATGTAGGGTATAAGCTTTATCCTGCAGGTACAGAATCTTCTGATTCGGGTTTTACTAGTTACAGTATTTTTAAAGATGAAGTGGAGGTGCCTTATTCTTTGAGAACACTTGTAGGAATTAACGGTGTGGTGAATCTTCAGGCTAATGTTTCTTTTTTAACAACTCCTGCCGTTGGTGAAACTCCAAACAGTATTAAAATAAAGTGGAAAGTAGATGTTGGCAAAGCGAAGCTTGTCAATAGAACTTTATCATTGATTCGTTCTCACTATTAATATTAAATCAAAACGACTATGAGGTTTCGGCGCGCTGCCTTTTTAATTCTTTTTTCGTTACCGTATTTTACCTTGTTTGCTCAAGTCACTGTAAACGATTCAAATTATATTTATATCGATAGCATATATATATATGCAGACTCACCTATAAACTTGAAGACAACAACCAGCCATATTTATTTACGCAATAACGCGCAACTGTTGCAGAGTGTTACTAACGGTGATGAGAATACTGGACTGGGAAGTCTTAGCCTATATCAGACGAGTAATGTGAGTGAATATGGGTTTAACTATTGGTGTTCTCCGGTAGGGAATAATAGTATAAATACAAATATTAATAATCCGTTTTTCCTAACTTTACTCGGAGATCCAGACTCTTCAGTAAATATTCTCGATTATGCTCCTGCAAGTTTTACAACAAGCAATGAAGGCACCAATAATCCCCTTGTAATAGCCAAGAGGTGGATATACACATTTGAATCTGAAGGGGGTGCAAATTCTAGTTGGAATTTTATTGGAGATACCAAAGACATTAAGCCGGGCTTGGGTTTTACAATGAAAGGTACGATAGGTTCTGGAAATAGTCAAGTTTATGAATTTAGAGGGAAGCCTAATTCAGGCAGCATAAGCAATGCTGTTCTGGAGGGAAAATCAACCTTAATTGGGAATCCATACCCAAGTGGTATTGATGCGCATTCTTTTATCCATGATGCCGATAATATTGCGGCTATAGATGGAACTTTATACTTTTGGGAACAAGATTTATCGGTCTTATCTCATTTTACGGAAGATTATGTTGGAGGATATGCAACGTACACCATTTCAAGTGATGAATTAACAGAAACATTTATTCCAGCACCTTTTAAAACGTATAATCAAGACGGTACTATAAATATAACGGGTAATGAAACAGGTAGTAAAATAACAAGAAGGCATTTGTCTATAGGGCAAGGATTTATGGTAAATGGTAAAAGTGGCACTTCAGGGACTGTTATGGCCAAAAATAGTCACAGGGTCTATACGAATACTTTAGAAACCCCAAATCCATTTTTTAAGACTTCAAAGAAGCAAAATGATTTCTCTTCAGCGTATATGCGATTTAGAATTAATATCGATTTTGATGATGTATATACGAGACAATTGGTTCATAATTTTAATCAAGAAGCTACAGATGGTTTTGATTATGGTCTAGAGAGTCTGTTAGCAAATCAATTATCAAATGATGCTTACTGGGTTCAAAATGAACAAGCCTATGTTGCGCAAGCTTCATCTTATAACAAGGATTTAAGCATTCCCATTGTGGTTAATGTTGCGTCTAATTTATCATTAGGTTTTCGATTGTTTGGTGTTCAAAATTTTAATAGTCAACAGCACATTTATTTGTTGGATAACGAAACTAATATGTACTATAATTTGTCTTCTCAAAACGTCTTATTGAGTCTTGAAGCAGGTCTATATAGGGATCGTTTTGAAATTCGTTTTCAAAGCAACCCTCTTTCCGCAGGGAATGAAGATTTGGAGAACTCAGGTCTGGTTGCTTTTTTTGAAAACGAGCTCTCCGAAATTAAAATTTCCAATAAAAAAGCTAACGTAATTAATAAGATCTTTTTGTATAATATAAATGGAATAAAAGTATTCAGTAAAAATTTAAAGACACAGGATGAATTAATAAATATCCCCGTTTCTCACCTGTCTAAAGGTGTCTATTTTTTGCAATGCTTTACAGAGACCAAAATGGCCAACTTTAAATTAATGGTGGAATAGACCCTGTGTTTTTTTATGCTTAATTCCTTCCAAACTCATTCGTTTAAGAGAGTATTCACCATATTTATCTATGATTAAAAGCTTGGTAACGTATAGCGATAAATAGTTTTAAGCAGTATTTTTCTTTCATATTGATACAGAAACCCACTTGATAACGTTTTACTTATTGTTCACTGAATGTCATTTTTGATCTACAGCTTCGCCTTAATTTATCACTGATCTTGTATGTTTAAAAATAAGGGACACACTTAAACCGATTTAAAAATCTAATGTTTTTACTAAAATCGTAGGATAAAGAAAACTCATGTGTTCCTCCCGTATTTGCTATTTCTGAAGTTTTAAAATCATAAGAGTAACCAAACCTAAATCCTTGCCAACTAATTCCGGCAAAGCTGTTTACTGAAGTAATTAAAGAGCTGTTATTACTGCGTTTTGATAGCGGGGAAGATGTTGTTATGAGCCCTAGAGAAAACTGTTCATTAAAAATATACTGAACACCTAAATCTAACCGATTAAAACTTCCTTGCAGCATAAAATTAGATAAAAAGTATATTTTACTTTTACTTGTGATCCAAGTTCCACGATTTTCTAAAATAGGTATATAATATTTTGCGTGAATAGAAATGAAAATATCTAAAGGAATGTTGCCGTTTTGGGCAAGAGAAATATTTGGTTTATTTAAATGTTTTAGCGTAAGTCCAATCCATGAATTTTCATTATTAAATAATAGAGAAGAACTAAAATCAAAGAACATTCTTTTTTCTCGCAATAATAAAGGATCTATTGATGATGTATTAATACTATTTGAATTTAGATTAATCTGATCTTCTAAAAGTAAATTTTGGAAACCATAATTCTTTATTCCAAAACCCGCGGAAATACTAGGTCTAAAAAACCAGGTATCATTTATTTGGAATGAAAGGGAATAGTTTAAATTTACTTGATTAAATTGATATGACGAAGCACTTTCTGTATGGTTGAGAAGCGTAATTCCTATACCCGTTTTAATTCCTTCAAGCCAAGTATCATAATAAAAATAATTAGAGTTGGTCTTTAAACCATAATTTCTCCATTGAGATCTGTGAATAGAACCTATTTTTGAAGTTTTAATGGCGCCAGTAAATGATGAATTTAGTGTTTCAGGAACCAAGAAGTTTTGCGAAAAAATCACATCTTGAGCGGATAGTTGTGCAACGGCAAGTATGCCTAGTATTATTAAGAATTTCTTCATATTACCTTAGCAGAGTTACAGGTGAATTTTTCAGGATTTCTTTTTTATAAAAGGTAAGCCCTTTTATTACCATCACATAGTTCCCATTTAAACTAGGTTTGCCCTTTATCAAGCCATCCCATCCTTTTAAGGATGTGCCTTTTTCAAAATACACGAGTGTTCCCCAGGTATTATATATCGTCATTTCAAGTTTTATAAATCCTCTAAAAGAAGGCCTTATAATATCATTATAACTATCGCCATTGGGCGTAAAGGCAGTTGGGATTACTAATGAGTATCCTTTTGATATATTCACTGTTCTTTCAAATATGTCAACACAGCCGGCATTATACTCAACCGTTAAGACTACCTTAAACTTCCCCACCGTATTGTATGTGTGAACTGGGTTTTGATCATTATTAATAGGGCTTCCGTCACCAAAATCCCATTTTACGGTGCTAAATGACCCCGTTGAAAGATTTGTAAATTCGATGGGGTCTTCTATGGAAAGCAAATTATAAGTGTCTAAAGCAAAGGCTGTATGTTCAAAGAAAGGATCTCCAATGAAAGGAAGCGAAACTAGAAAGGATTTTTTTTCAGTACAACCTTGAGCATCTGTTATGGTTAAGGTGTAAGAACCGTTTTGAGAAGCGATCATAACACTATTGTCTCCGGTAACTGTGCCTGCAGACCAATTATAAGTATATGGAAAGAACCCCCCGGTTACCTTGGCCTCCATTTTTTGTAACACAGTTTTTAATTTACAATCTGTGATATTGCTTTCAATAAATTCTATTTGAAGGGCCTTTTGTCTAAAAATAGTAAATTCCCTTATTTGCAGACATCCATTGGCATCTGTAATTTCCACATAATAATCTCCAGCAACAATATCTACAATGTCTTCTGTAGTTTCGCCATTACTCCACGCATAGGAATAAGGAGTTGTTCCCCCTGTAACCTCTAAATCAATAAGACCACTATTAATACGCCCACAATCTATGGCATCATTTACGGTGCTTGCAACTCCTAGCATTGGCGGATTGGTTATCGTAAATGTTTGCTCTATCGGGCATTGAATACTATTACTATCTTCAATAAAAACCCTATAAGTTCCCTTGGCAAGGTTATTTCTTTGAACGCCCGCACTTGCATCATCATCCCAAGTTACTTTAATTGGAGACACCCCGCCAGTTAAATTTAAGTTTATTGAACCATTGTTTTCTCCATTACATGAAATAGGGATCAGGACCGGATCTATAAAAAAGAAGGGGTCTTCTATTTCAATCGAAATTTCTTTAACACAATTATTCCCGTCAGTAACCTTTGCGGTGTAAGTTCCTGAAGATAAGTTTTTTAATGATACACCATTAGCAAGATTACTCCAAGCTATTTTATAAGGCGCAAGTCCTCCACTAATTTCTAGATCTATACTTCCCGTTTCTCCATAGCATGATATCACTGTTTTAGTAACTTTAATATCAAGTTGTGTAGGTTCATTTAACTTAAAGGAAGCACTTGTGATACATCCTAAATTATCCATTACCTTCAGTGTATAAGTACCCCCGATAAGATTATTGATGTCTTGAAACTTACTAGTAAAACCATTAGGGCCTGTCCAACTGTAGATATAATCAAAAGTGTCTTGAGAAACCTCCACTAAAGTTCCTCCTGAAACATTAATTGCTATTCGACCAGTTGCTTCGCCGAAACATAAAATATTTTCGGTAGCAGCCGTATTAATTTTTAAAGAATCTGGCTGGGTAATAATAAAACTTGTTGTGCTGGTGCAGTTATTTTTATCTGTAACTTCTAGCGCATAGGCGCCTGCTGTTAACTCATTTTGGCGATTAGTATTTTGTATCATTCCACTACCGTCTGTGGTGGTCCAATAATAAACATAAGGAGCAGTACCCCCTGCAACGCTAACTTCAATTCTGCCATCATTGGCGTCAAAACATGAAACATTTTTTTGAATGTTGGTATTAATATTTAGAGGCGCGGGTTCAACAATATTAAAATTTTCGGCACTAATGTTACCATTTTCATCTTCTATTCTAAGGGTGTATAATCCAATCTTTAAATTATAGATACTTGATAGGTTTGAAGAGAATCCATTTGGACCAGACCACAAAATCAAATAAGGATTGCCTGTTTTAAAAGGAACTCCCCCTGCAATATTAGTCTCAATAGAGGCATCATTAGCATTAAAACAGTTATTATTTGTTAGGACCGAATTGGAAATAATATTGGGATTTACCGTGACTTCTAATAAGAAAGAATCCCCAATACATTCTGAAGTTAGAGGGGTAACAGTATATGTGGCTATGGAAGCTGTTTTTCCCGTGTGTTTTAAAGTTTGACTTATTTCGTCTTTAAGTTCCTTTTCTTCTGAGGACCCTGTAATTGTTCCTATTGGATTAATACTTGGCGCAGACCATCTATACTTCGTGCCTATAGGAACTATATTTTCCTTAATAGATGAAGGATCAAAATGAAATGTAACATCACTATATATTGTCATTTTATAAGAACCAATAATGGGTATTTGATTTACAACTACAGGCGTAGCATTTGATCTAATTGTTGCACATCCGCCCATACTAAAAGAGATTTCTACATAATAAAAGGTAGTGCTTACAGAAGAACTAGGTGGGGTGTAGGATGCCTTTGTTTCTCCGGGAATGGCTGTACCATCTATATTGTTGTTGTTGGTATTAGCGAACCATTGATACGAGGCGGTTCCTACACCGTCTTTGTAGGTCACTTCTAAGCTTGTTGTGGCGCCGTTTAAACAAACATCACTAGCGATCGGTTGTTTGGTGATGCTTGGAGCTTGATTTATTTTTAATTTCGAAACATCACTTGCAATCCAGCATCCTGATTCTGGCTGAGAAACCACTACATAATAGAAGGTTGTTCCCACGGTAGAAGTTGGAGGCGTATAGAAGTAGGTCGTTGCTCCAGGAATTAAATTTCCGCTAGTGGTATTATTTGCGGTATTGGTATACCATTGAAATAAATAATCGCTCGAAGTTCCGTTTGCAGGGGTTATTTCTAAGCGTGTGGGAGTGACTCCTTGGCAAAGTTCTTGGCTAAACACAGGTTGCGAATCTATGGTTGGATCATCTAGCACATTAACTTGGTATGCCTTACTTATTACACCTGAACAACCGTTTCCTTCGAATATTATTTCTACATAATAATAGAAAGTTCCAACCAAAGAAAAAGCATTGGGCGTATAGCTAGGGTTTGTTTCTCCGCTTATTTTTACTCCATTAGTATTGGTGTTTGAACTCGTACTATACCATTGATAAGCAGGGGTTCCAGTGGCACCAGAAAAAGTAACATCCATTTTATTGGCAGTACCGCCGATGCATATTTTTTGAAGAGTAGCCTTAGAATCTATCGTTGCTTGGGGGTTTACAACTACGGGTGTAGCATTGGATCTAATTGTTGCACATCCGCCCGTACTAAAAGAGATTTCTACATAATAAAAGGTGGTGCCTACAGAGGAACTAGATGGGGTGTAGGATGCCTTTGTTTCTCCGGGAATGGCTGTGCCATCTGTATTGTTGTTGTTGGTATTAGCAAACCATTGATACGAGGCGGTTCCCACACCGTCTTTATAGGTTGCTTCTAAGCTTGTTGTGGCCCCGTTTAGACAAACATCGCTAGCTATAGGTTGTGTGGTGATGCTTGGAGCTTGACTTACTTTTAATTGCGAGACATCACTTGCTACCCAACATCCCGATTCTGGCTGAGAAACCACTACATAATAGAAGGTTGTTCCCACGGTAGAAGTTGGAGGCGTATAGAAGTAGGTCGTTGCTCCAGGAATTAAATTTCCGCTAGTATTATTATTTGCGGTATTGGTATACCATTGAAATAAATAATCGCTAGATGTTCCGTTTGCAGGGGTTATTTCTAAGCGTGTGGGAGTGACTCCTTGGCAAAGTTCTTGGCTAAACACAGGTTGCGAATCTATGGTTGGATCATTCAGTACATCAACTTGATATACCTCACTTATTACACCTGAACAGCCATTCCCATCGAGTATTATCTCTACGTAATAGTAGAAAGTTCCAACCGAAGAAAAGGTATTGGGCGTATAGCTAGGGTTTGTTTCTCCGCTTATTTTTACTCCATTGGTATTGGCGTTTGAACTCGTACTATACCATTGATAAGAAGGGATTCCAGATGCACCAGAAAAAGTAACATCCATTTTATTGGCAGTACCGCCGATGCATATTTTTTGAAGAGTAGCCTCAGAACTTATCGTTGCTTGGGGGTTTACAACTACGGGTGTAGCATTGGATCTAATTGTTGCACATCCGCCCATACTAAAAGAGATTTCTACATAATAAAAGGTAGTGCCTACAGAAGAACTAGGTGGGGTGTAGGATGCCTTTGTTTCTCCGGGAATGGCTGTACCATCTATATTGTTGTTGTTCGTATTTGCGAACCATTGATACGAAGCGGTTCCTGCACCGTTTTTATAGGTTGCTTCTAAGCTTGTTGTGGCGCCGTTTAAACAAACATCACTAGCGATCGGTTGTGTGGTGATACCTGGAGCTTGATTTACTTTTAATTGTGAGACATCACTTGCTACCCAACATCCCGATTCTGGCTGAGAAACCACTACATAATAGAAGGTTGTTCCCACGGTAGAAGTTGGAGGCGTATAGAAGTAGGTCGTTGCTCCAGGAATTAAATTTCCGCTAGTATTATTATTTGCGGTATTGGTATACCATTGAAATAAATAATCGCTAGATGTTCCGTTTGCAGGGGTTATTTCTAAGCGTGTGGGAGTGACTCCTTGGCAAAGTTCTTGGCTAAACACAGGTTGCGAATCTATGGTTGGATCATTCAGTACATCAACTTGATATACCTCACTTATTACACCTGAACAGCCATTCCCATCGAGTATTATTTCTACGTAATAGTAGAAAGTTCCAACCGAAGAAAAGGTATTGGGCGTATAGCTAGGGTTTGTTTCTCCGCTTATTTTTACTCCATTGGTATTGGCGTTTGAACTCGCACTATACCATTGATAAGCAGGGGTTCCAGTGGCACCAGAAAAAGTAACATCCATTTTATTGGCAGTACCGCCGATGCATATTTTTTGAAGAGTAGCCTTAGAATCTATCGTTGCTTGGGGGTTTACAACTACGGGTGTAGCATTGGATCTAATTGTTGCACATCCGCCCGTACTAAAAGAGATTTCTACATAATAAAAGGTGGTGCCTACAGAGGAACTAGATGGGGTGTAGGATGCCTTTGTTTCTCCGGGAATGGCTGTACCATCTATATTGTTGTTGTTGGTATTCGCGAACCATTGATACGAGGCGGTTCCTACACCGTCTTTGTAGGTCATTTCCAAGCTTGTTGTGGCGCCGTTTAAACAAACATCACTAGCTATAGGTTGTTTGGTGATCAAAGGTAAAGGGTTTACTGTAATTGTAAACTCAATGATATCTCCTAAGCATCCATTTAAGGATGGGGTTACTCTATATTTTACAGTTCCCGGAGTGCTACCTGTATTGGTTAATGTTTGAGCAGGAATCTTGTTGGTGGCACCATTGGTTATAAAACCTGTTATGCCTGAGTTAGAAGAAGCAGACCAGGTATATGTTGTATTTGAGCTTTCTGAAGTTATAATGATCGCAGCACTAGTTTGATTCGAGCAAAGCTCTTGCGTTAAATTAGTATTGGTGATTGTGGGCTTTTGAAAAACTTCAAAAGTTTCACTAGCGGTATTTGAAACACCACAAGCATTGGTGGTTTCAAAAGTAATTGTATAGATTCCAGGATTTGAGTAAATAATCTCACCTGGGTTTAGCGAGTTTGAACTCGCTGGTGTGCCACCTGAAAAAGACCAATTATAGCTTAATTCACTAGCGTTAGCCGTACAATTTTGAAAGTTCCCTTCAGGGTTTATTTTTGCGGTGCCACAAAAATCTAAAATAGGCTCAATAGATGTTATTGGAGGTTTTTTAACGGTGATAATTTTAGATGAGGTTGTTGTACCACAACTTGTTGTCATCTTTTTGGTAAGTGTATAGTCTCCTGGGCTATTAAATATAAACTGAGGGTTACCAACATTCTTGTTTGTGCCATTTGTAAAGGACCAGTCTGGCAAATTGCCACAATTACTGGAATCATAATCAACTTCCCACTCATATGCTGGTGGGCTACATAAATCTGCTTGATTTGCTTGATCTGTAGTTGTTATTTCAAAAGGAATACAGCCTTCTTCATTATCTACAGAAAATACAGGTATAATTTCAGGTTCAATACAGATCTCTCTTGTAAAAGTATTATTCTCACACTTGCTAAATACCGTTAAAGAAATGGTGTAGGTTCCTGGAGAGGAATAGCTATGGGATTGGTTTTTATTTGTAGAGATATTATAGTCATTTGTAATCGTTCCATCCCCAAAATCCCATCTAAAACTTGCTATTTGGTTACAACTTTCATTATCTCCAATGATTGAGTTGTTCATGAAATTAATATTCTTATTGACACAGCTAAATTCAACCGACTCAAAATCTGCAACAGAGGGGGTTAAAATTTTAATATTTGAAATACTAATTTGGGTAGATTGACATGCGTTTTGTATGGTTAATATTGCTTCAAACTCACCTTCTGGCTCAAGGCAACTGCCTCTAGTGTATGAATGTGGCGTAGGGAACAAAGTAGAATTTTCAGGATTAGTCTCATTAAACGAAGAGGAGTTTTTTAAATCAGATTGCGTATAGATTTCAATCGTTCCATCCCCAAAATCTACGATATATTCTGTGTCAGACGAATTATTGGCCCAATTTGTAATCCCAAATTTTAATTCCTCTGAAGGAACACATAAATTGCTTGTATTACCAGGACTTTCAAAACCACCTGCTGGGTTGGTAACATTTTTTACCTCATAAAATGCGGTGTTTTCACAACCATTATCGCTCTGGGCAGTAACAGCCATATCAAAAACATCTAGAGAAGAATAGGTATGTGTTGCAGGAAATGTTGCTGATAATGAGATACTGCCATCTCCCCAATCAATCGTATAGGAATCAATACATGAAATAGAATTAGAGCCATTTTCAACGGTAATCTCATATAAAGGTTGGGCACCTGAGCTCGTACCACAATTATTAAATTGTGTCATGACATCAAAAAATTCAATATCTGGTTTCTGTAAAACAGCAACCGTTTGTTCGGTTGAAGTAGAAAGGTTCTTGACATCTGTTACCGTTAAAACTACTTCAAAATTAGCTGTACCGCAGCCTATTACGTTATAAGCGTGATTTGGGTTTGGCTCGTTTGAAATGGTTCCATCTCCAAAATCCCAGTGATAGGTTAAACTGCCCTCGCCAGAAGCATCTGAAGTGAATGCGATGGTTTCTCCAGAGCACGCACCATCATTTGTAAATGAAAAATCTACTACTGGGGCAGCAGATCTATTCGTGGTTGTTTTCTGGTTAGAGATCTTGGAATGATTTTGTTTTTTTCCTTGAATTTTAATCGAGTTAAAATATAATAGTTTCGGTGTTTCGGTGTTTATTGTAAATAGATAGCTATTGTTATTTTTTAGTATCTCCCTTTCAAGATCATATAGGCTATTAATACATTTAGAAGGTTGTTTGTGAACTATCGCCGCTTTATGACTATACCCTTTCGTTTTGGAGGTAGAGACCCACGAAGAAGGAGCTGCAAATAATTTAATAGTTAACAAGGAGAACGTATTAAGGAAGAATCCACTAAAAACTATAATTGATAATAAAAGTCTAAATTTTTTAATAATAAAGAGAATTCTAAGTTTGGTTGGAGCAATCATTTTAGAGGCTTGGGCGTTGGGTGGTTATGGGGTATACTTGCAGGGTTTTTTTTTATTAGTTTTAAATTAGGAACTGATTACAAATGTAGTGAATCTCTATGCCAATAAATAAAAATTTTATGAGCAGATATCGGTGTTTAGAAAAGGGGGTGATGAATTGATTTTTAGCTGTTAATGGTATCCAGGCGATAAGGATACCATTTTTTTATTCTTTTTAATAAGCGAAAACGAGCAAAGAAACATACTTTTTATAGGGCTACTACAAATAAACCATCATCGGATTTAGAAACTTTAGCAACGTCCTTTTTAGTTAAACCCTTAATAGTTTTGTCCCATTTTTTATTTGAGAGGCCCGATTGGTTTTTTAATTCACTGAGTTCAATTTTTTCTACTTTTGCAATAATCGCTAATACGGCTTTTTCCTCTTCGGTTAATAAGATAGTTCCGCCAATACGCTGCTCTGGTCTCATTTGCGGAAAGAAGAGCACTTCTTGTATGGATTGATTATTGGTTAAAAACATAATCAACCTGTCCATTCCAATACCCATTCCTGAAGTAGGTGGCATACCGTATTCTAAAGCGCGTAGAAAATCGTAATCAATAAATTCGGTAGCCTCATCATCTCCTTTTTGCGCTAATTTTAACTGATGTTCAAAACGTTTGCGTTGTTCAATCGGGTCATTGAGTTCTGAGTATGCATTGGCAACTTCTTTCCCACAAACCATTAATTCAAAACGTTCGGTTAATTCTGGATTGTCTCGATGTTCTTTACATAAAGGAGACATTTCTTTTGGGTAATCTGTAATAAAAGTGGGTTGAATATAATTTCCTTCACATTTTTCGCCGAAGATTTCATCAATCAATTTTCCTTTCCCCATGGTTTTGTCAACCTCAATTCCCATTGATTTTGCCGCCTCTCTTATTTCATCTTCGGTTTTCCCCGTAATGTCAAAACCTGTAAAATGTTTAATAGAATCTGCCATAGTAACTCTTTGATATGGCGCTTTAAAATCTATTTGATGTTTGCCAAAAGTAGCCTCGGAGGTTCCATTTACAGCGATGGCGCAGTGTTCTAATAGTTGTTCACAGAAAGCCATCATCCAATTGTAATCTTTGTAGGAAACATAAATTTCCATCGCTGTGAACTCTGGATTGTGAGTTCTATCCATGCCTTCATTTCTAAAGTTTTTTGAAAATTCATACACGCCATCAAACCCCCCTACAATTAATCTTTTTAGATACAACTCGTTGGCAATTCTTAGATATAGTGGAATGTCTAAAGAATTGTGATGCGTAATAAAGGGTCTTGCTGCTGCACCCCCAGGAATGGGTTGTAGTATTGGAGTTTCCACTTCAAAATAACCTGCATCATTAAAAAAAGAACGCATGGCATTAAACAATTTTGTTCTTTTAATGAAAACTTCTTTTACATTGGGGTTCACCACCAAATCTGCATATCGCTGTCTATAACGCATTTCGGGATCGTTAAAGGCATCATGAGAATTTCCATCTGCATCAATTTTTGGCAAGGGGAGTGGTTTTAAAGATTTACTCAATAGAGAAAAACTCTTTACCATGACTGTTTTTTCGCCTACTTTAGTTGTAAATAACTCTCCTTCAATACCAATAAAGTCGCCAATATCTAAAAGTTTTTTATAAACGTCGTTGTATAAGGTTTTGTCTTCTCCTAAGCAGATCTCATCTCTATTAAAATAGACCTGAATTCTTCCTTCACCATCTTGTAATTCTGCAAAAGAAGCCTTTCCTTGGATTCTACGAGACATTAAACGACCAGCAATAATGACCTTCTTACCTTCGGTAAAACGTTGTTTAATTTCTTTAGAATTTGTGTTTAATGGGTATAAATCTGCGGGATAGGGGTTAATACCCATTTCACGCAATTTCACTAACTTTTCTCTACGTACAATTTCTTGTTCTGATAATTGCATTTTGTCTCCTTATTTGATGTTTTATAAAGAGAACAAAGATACAATCTATTCATATAGCTGCACAATTTGAGAAACAAAAAAGAAATCTTTTGTTAGTCTTAAAAAAGTACGTAAATTTGTGAGCTGTTTTTTTTGTTAAAACAGCAGTTGTGTTGTTTTGACACTTTTTTAAAAGTGTCATGGTTTTGTTAACCAATGGAAAGCTTCCCTTAAATGGGACGCTTTTTTTTTGTTATTGATAGTACTTCCTGATTTTTTCGGATATTCTTAAAGCGATTCAGATGTGCTATCCTCTTTCCAATAAAAGAATAAAATAGAGCATGTATAGCTGTTTTTAAATTCTTGAAATTTGATTATACATCTAATCGAACACAACGATATTGACGGCGAATAGAGTAGTTACGGGCAATACAAAAGCAACAAATCGCACCATGGTGCTTTTGCCAGCCTCTGGTATTTTTGTTGAAGAATCGTATGAAAGTCTTTTAATGTTGGCCATAAAACGGCTAAGAGGGATTTTATCTCTTTTATATAAGCAACCATAAACCTTCGTATTTGTGAAAGTAGACTTACGGCTCTTTTTTATGGTAACACAAATGCCTAAAACCATGTTAGCGATACTGGCAGTTGTTCAGAATTATAATTTTTAAAGGGAATTAAATTGTGCGAATTAAGCTTCGTAAAATTTTTGTAATTTCACACAATATTTATTGTAGATGAATTTACGGAACTTTTCCTTTTTATTAGTTGTAGTGTTTTGCGCATCTTGTCAGTTTATCAAGTTCGATAAAAGAAATGATGCACTGAATTTAGATACGATTGTTGATTTTTCCTCGGTGGATGTTTCCCCCACTTTTGCTATATGTGACGCTATTATTGATCAAAGCGAAAGCATCTATTGTTTTAGAACCACCATTCATCAAAAGATTTCGGAGAAATTGTTGCAATATTCCTTTCAGGTAAACCAATCTATCGATGAGGTTGTTGTATTGCGAATTCTTATTAATAACAAGGGGAAAATTGTTTTTCAATCGCTAATTGCTTCCAATATGATCAACGAGGAACTGCCACAATTAGATAGTTTGCTGCAGCGAAGTGTAGAGGGTTTACCCACTATTTTTCCGGCGATAAAGAGAGGGATTCCAGTGGCCACCCAATATCAATTACCCATTAGAATACGACTAGCAGAATAATTATTCGTTAAGCATTTCCCAGAGCTTGTCTTTTAATTCTTGCAAGCCAATTTGTTCAACAGAAGAAATAAAGAGATGAGGTAAGTCTTCAGGCAGTTCTTTGGATATTTCTTCCTGTAGCTCTTCATCCAACATGTCTGATTTTGAGATGGCTAAAAAGCGTTGTTTGTCTAATAGTTCTGGGTTGTGTTTTTTTAATTCATTTAACAAAATCTCATATTCTTTGTTAATGTCCTTGCTATCTGCTGGGATCATAAATAGCAAGGTAGAATTACGTTCAATATGTCTTAAAAATCGATGTCCTAATCCTTTTCCCTCTGCAGCACCTTCAATAATGCCTGGAATGTCTGCAATGACAAAACTTTGAAAATCTCTGTATTCTACAATTCCTAAATTTGGTTTTAAAGTGGTAAAGGCATAATCAGCAATTTTAGGTTTCGCAGAAGTCATAACCGATAAAAGTGTTGACTTTCCTGCGTTTGGAAAACCAACCAAACCAACATCTGCCAATAATTTTAATTCTAATTGATACCATCCATCTTCGCCATCCATCCCTGGTTGTGCATATCTAGGTGTTTGATTGGTAGACGATCTAAAATTCCAGTTTCCCAAACCTCCTTTTCCGCCACGAACTAGTTTTACTTCTTCACCTTCTTCGGTAATTTCAAATAAAATATCGTTTGTATCTGCGTCTTTAACAATAGTTCCAAGCGGAACATCTACATAAACATCTTTTGCATCATGACCCGTACTTCTACTGCCGCTTCCGTCGCCTCCTTGTTCTGCTTTAAAGTGTTTCCTGAATTTTAAGTGAAATAAGGTCCATTTATTTTTGTCTCCACGTAAAATGATATGCCCTCCACGACCACCATCTCCGCCATCTGGACCTCCTTTTGTAATGTATTTTTCACGATGTAAATGCACAGAGCCTCTACCACCTTTTCCAGATGAAGCGTAAACTTTAATATAATCTACAAAATTTCCTTCAGTCATTGTGTTGTTTTTATGCTTCCTGCTTTCGCAAGGTTTTTTTTAGATTGAAATACATACGTTATGATTCCTAATTTATTGTGCCACGCTGGTTAGAAGCGCGTACAGCATCGGTTTCAGAAATGATAAATCACTCTAAAGTATCAAAAACCTTCGATAAACGCTCTGTAATATCTTTAATAGTACCCACACCGTTTACCCCATAATAATTTCCTTCTGCTTGGTAGAAATCTTTTAGAATGGCTGTTTTTGTATTGTATTCATTAAATCGATTTCTTATTTTTGCTTCATCAGTATCATCGGGTCTTCCACTAGTTTTCCCTCTTTCTAGCAACCTCTTCACCAATAAGTCTTCTGGTACCTCTAAGGCAACCATTCCATTTATTTGTTCCCCTTTATCTGCTAAAAATGCTTCTAAGGCTTCTGCTTGCGATTGGGTTCTTGGAAAACCATCAAAAATAAATCCGTTTGCTGTTGGATTTTTTTCAACTTCATCTTTAAGCATATCGATAGTTACTTCATCGGGCACTAGGTCTCCAATATCCATGAATTTTTTTGCCAATAAGCCTAATTCGGTTTTGTTTTTAATATGGTGTCTAAAAACATCTCCGGTAGAAATATGAATTAAATGGTACTTCTCTTTTAATTGTGTTGCTTGTGTTCCTTTTCCTGCTCCTGGAGGACCAAATAATACAATGTTTGTCATTTTTGGAGGTGTTGTTAATTGGTATATTCCACGTTTATTTCTTCCTAAATTGTTGTAATCTAATCCGTAGCCTACAATAAATTTATCTTCAATACTTTTTCCAATATAATCAATAGGTAATTCTTTTCTAAACACATCTGGTTTAAAAAACAAGGTAACCACTTTTAGTTGTTTTATGTTTCTCTTACTAAAGATATTATAAATTTCTTGCAAAGTTGTACCTGTGTCTATAATATCTTCTAAAATAATAACCGTTCTGCCTGCTAAATCTTCGTTGATTCCAACGAGTTCTGTTACTTTCTCTGTGGAAGAAGTTCCTTGGTAGGAGGCTAATTTTATAAAAGACACTTCACAATCGCCATTAAATTCTCTTATGAAATCGGCAGCAAATAAGAAACAGCCATTAAGAATTCCTATAAAGATAGGAATTTCATCTTTTGGTAAATCTGCTTTTACTCTTAGTGCTATAGATTTTACAATAGCAGAAATGTCACCGGAAGAGATAAATTCTTTAAAGTATAAATCGTGTAGTTTAATGAGTTTCATAGAAATGCGAAGATAGTTGCTCTGAGTTAAAAGAAAAAACCGTTCTGCTTATGCTGAACTTTTTTCAGAAAGGCAAAACGGTTTTTTTATGTTTTAAAATAATTTATTCTTTTAATTCTTCTTTTTTAGAAGTTTCATACATAATTGGTGTTGCAACAAATAACGATGAGTAGGTACCCACAACAACTCCAATAATTAAAGCAAACATAAATCCTTTAATAGAATCTCCACCAAAGAAGAAAATGACTAACATTACTAACAAGGTTGTTAATGATGTGTTAATGGTTCTTCCTAAAGTAGAACTTAAGGCTTTATCAATGATTTCGCTGTATTTCCATTTTGGATGATTTCCTGTAAATTCACGAATTCTATCAAAGATAACCACTGTATCATTAAGGGAATACCCCACAACGGTTAAGATAGCGGCAATGAATGATTGGTCAATTTCCATATCGAATGGCATAAAGTTGTATAAGATAGAGAAGATTCCCAATACAATTAAGACATCGTGAAAGACTGCTACCACTGCACCAATACTAAAAGATATTTTTCTAAATCGCAATAAGATGTATAAGAAAACTACCAATAAAGAGCCCAAAACGGCATACAAAGCAGCGGTTTTAATATCATCGGCAATCGTAGGTTCTACTTTCGCATAACTCATTACGCCCATTGCATTATTTGTTTTCTCAAAACCAGGTTTAAAGTCGTCATAAGTAGTGGCTCCTAAATAAGGTTTTAAACCGGTATAAAGTGCATTTTGAACAACGTCATCAACATTGATTCCATCTTCCTCAATTTTATAAACGGTGGTTATTTTTAATTGATTGTCTCCCCCGTACGTTTTTACCTCTGGAGCAGTACCAAATGTATCCTTGAGTTTTCCCATAACTTCGGTAGCACTCATGTCTTGATTAAAACGAACGACGTAAGAACGGCCTCCTTTAAAATCAACTCCTTGTTTTAATCCAATAGAAAAGATAGAAGCAATTCCGGCGATAATAATTGCTCCAGAAATTACATAAGCAATTTTTCTTTTTCGTAAAAAGTGAACATTGATGTTTTGAAACCAGTTTTTAGAAATTGAAGTATTAAAGGTTAATTTTGTTCCTTTTTTAGCTGCGGCATCAATAAATAAGCGAGTGATGAAGATTGCTGTAAATAAAGAAGTAGCAATTCCAATGATTAAGGTTAAGGCAAAACCTTTAATAGGTCCCGTTCCAAAAACATATAAAATAATACCGGTTAACAAGGTGGTAATATTTGCATCAATAATAGCAGATAAAGCTCCTTCAAAACTAAATCCTTCACCTACCGATTGTGCTAAGCCTTTTCCTTTTGCTAAACTTTCTTTAATTCTTTCAAAGATAATTACGTTCGCATCTACAGACATCCCGATGGTTAAAATAATACCCGCTATTCCAGGCAATGTTAACACGGCATTAAACGAAGCTAATATTCCGAAAATAAACAGAATATTTACCGCTAAAGCCATATCGGCAAACAATCCTGCTTTACCGTAGTATAAAATCATCCAAAGTAATACTAACAAAATAGCTAATCCGAAAGAATTAATACTGGCATCAATAGATTCTTGACCTAAAGAAGGTCCTACCACTTCTGACTGAATGATTCTTGCAGCGGCAGGTAATTTACCCGCTTTTAATACGGTAGCAATATCTTCAGCTTCTGCAACCGTCATGGTTCCTCCAGAAATAGAAGTTCTTCCACCAGTAATAGCTGTATTTACAGAGGGCGCGGTATACACATAATTATCTAAAACAACTGCCACAAATTTTCCAATATTATCGGAAGTCATTTTAGCCCATTGTTTACTCCCAGAACTATTCATAGTCATGCTTACTTCTGGGTTGTTTAATTGATCGTAGACTTGTGAAGCATCGATAATTACATCTCCTTGAATAGTTGGTGTATCTGTTCTGTTCGATTTTATGGCATACAATCCAATAATTTCAGACGCATCAAAATCTGCGGCTGCATTTGCTGGTTTATTTGGTTTGTTTGCTTTATAGTCCCATAAGAATTTTACATATTTTAAGTCATTTGGCAACAACGCTCTTACTTTTTTGTTGGCCAATAGGCTATTTACCATTGCCGTATCTTGCACCCTTGCTTGGGCAACTAGAGAGCTTGTTTGTTGCTGGTTTTGAGCAACATTTGGGTATAAAAATGTAAATAATGTCTTTTGATCTACACTGGTAGAATCTGTTTCTTCACTTAATAAGTTGTCAATATCATCTTTTTGTATAGCATCAGACTTTTCTTCCTCCAGTAACGTAACGTCGTCTTTTAACATTTCTGTAACCACGTTGTTGGCTTCAAATAAGAAACCTTGAATTTCTGTATTGGTATATACTTCCCAAAACTGTAATTTAGCGGTGCTAGTTAATAAACGTTGTACACGTTCAATATCTCTTGCTCCAGGTAATTCAATCTGAATTCTACCAGAGTTTCCTATTCTTTGAATGTTAGGCTGGGTTACTCCAAATTTATCAATTCTACTTCTTAAAACTTCAAAAGCAGTTTTAATAGAACTATTAATTTCTTTCTGTAAAATGGGCTTAACTTCTTCGTTGGTGTTGTTGAAGTCAATTTTATCTCGTAAAGATTTCGTTCCAAAAATACTTGGATCACTTAAATTGATACTTCCATTACTCGCTTTTTCAAACTCGTTAAAAAACAACGTTAAATAGGTGTCATTACTGCTTTTCTGAGCAGCATCTGCCGCATCTAAGGCTTGATTAAAAACAACGCTTTTAGATTCATCAGACAACGCAATTAAAATATCCTTTACAGAGACTTGTAAAATGGCGTTAATACCCCCTTTTAAATCCAAACCAAGGTTCATTTCCTTGTCTTTGATGTCATTATAGGTGTATTGAGCAACCCCTACATTTATAATTTCTTGATTGGCGACACTGTCTAAGTATTGCGCTTCAAATTTCGCTAATTTTTTCCCGTCATTATCGGTAACATTCTCTTTAGCATACTCTTTTGCAGCATTTTCTACTCCTGTCGTAAAGAAAGTAAATGATAATTGATATAAACTTACCAATCCAAAAAGGATTGCGAATAACTTTATAAGTCCTTTGTTTTGCATCTTCTATTTGTTTATTGTCTAACTCATTGTAAAAACGAGCAAATATAGTATTTCAGTTAAGAGTAAACAATACTTTTGTGAAATTTATTAAGAAAGCGATAACTTATTAATTTTTCTATATTTACCAGACGAGGATGAACAGAAACTACTAATTTTATTAATAAGAAGCTAAGTATAATGGAACACTTATCAGATATTGCAATTGCACAGGCAAAAAAAATACGTCACATAAAGGAAATTGCAGCAAAATTAAAAGTAAAAGAAGATGACTTAGAAATGTATGGTAAATACAAGGCCAAGCTTCCTTTAACGTTAATTAACGATGAGGAAATTGCCAAAAACAATTTGGTTTTAGTAACGGCTTTAACGCCAACTCCTGCAGGAGAGGGGAAGACAACGGTTTCTATAGGGTTAACAGAGGGGCTAAATAAAATAGGGAAGCAAGCAATGGTTGTTTTAAGAGAGCCTTCGTTGGGTCCTGTTTTTGGTATTAAAGGAGGCGCAGCCGGCGGTGGATATTCTCAAGTGCTGCCTATGGAGGATATTAATCTTCATTTTACAGGCGATTTTAATGCTGTTGAAAAAGCAAATAATTTATTATCTGCTTTAATTGATAATAATATTCAAAGTAAAATTAACAATTTAAACATTGATCCAAGGACGATTCTTTGGAAGCGGGTCATTGACATGAATGATCGGGCTTTGCGAAGTATTGTAGTGGGTTTAGGTGGTACAACAAATGGCGTACCTAGGGAGGACGGGTTTAATATAACACCTGCATCTGAAGTGATGGCAATTCTGTGTATGGCCACTAATTTTGAAAATCTAAAAAAGCGGTTAGGCGATATCTTTATTGGTTTTACTTTTGAGAATCAACCCATTTTTGCTCGAGATTTAAAAGCAGAAAATGCGATGGCCATTTTATTAAAAGAGGCTATTAAACCAAATTTAGTGCAAACTTTAGAAGAAAATCCTGCAATTATTCACGGAGGTCCTTTTGCAAATATAGCACAAGGAACTAATACAATTATTGCTACAAAAATGGGTTTGTCGCTGTCTAACTATGTAGTTACAGAAGCGGGTTTTGGTGCCGATTTGGGTGCTGAAAAATTTTTAAACATTAAATCGGTATATGCCAAATTAAATCCCAAGGCGGTGGTTTTGGTAGCAACCATTAGAGCATTGCGTCATCATGGCAGAGTGAAAAGCGAACAGTATAACACTCCAAACTTAATGGCCGTTAAAGAAGGATTTAAAAATCTTGAAAAACATATAGAAAATATTAGAAAATACAATATTGAACCTGTGGTGGCGATTAATTCTTTTTTTTCAGATTCTGAAGAGGAAGTTAATTTTGTAAAAGAAAAATGTGCTACGTTAGGAGTAGATGCAGTTCTATTTGAAGGATGGGCTAAAGGAGGCGAAGGGACAAAAGAGTTAGCAAAGGCGGTTGTTCATGTGGTTGAACATAAATCTACCATTTACAAGCCACTCTATGATTGGAAAAGTCCCGTCAAAGAAAAAATTGAAATAATTGCGAAAGAAATTTATGGCGCAACTGCCGTGGAGTATAGTAAAAAAGCGCAATTAAATTTGCGAAGAATAGATCGATTAGGATTTAATGATTTTGCGATTTGCATGGCAAAAACGCAAAAGTCTTTTTCAGATAATGAAAGTTTAATAGGAAGACCAGAAAATTTTACAGTAACCGTTCGTGAAATTGAAATTGCGGCAGGTGCTCAATTTATTATTCCTGTTCTAGGAAAAATGATGCGTATGCCTGGGTTGCCAGCGGTTCCTTCATCGGAAGGAATGACTATTGATAATAACGGAGTGATCTCTGGCTTATCATAATAAAAAAAACGGTCTAAAAAGCAAATAGAAATATCAAGTTGAGCTTGTTGAAATATTTCAAGTTACTGATTGTTATCAATAAATTTAGACAAACTCAACTTGACACAGCCATGATAAAAGCTTTTTAGACCGCCTTATCTGTATATAAAACTTACAACGCTAATAAATCGTTTGTAGCCTTAACTCCTTTTGCAGATTCTTGCATATGTGCTTTTTCTGCATCGTTTAATTCAATGTCTACGATACGCTCAATTCCGTTTTTACCTAATACCACAGGAACTCCAATACATAAATCGTTTAAACCATATTCACCTTCTAATAAGGTAGAGCATGGGTATATTTTTTGCAGATCACAAGCAATTGCTTGCACTAATCCGGAAACAGCTGCGCCCGGCGCGTACCAAGCGGAAGTTCCTAGTAAGCCAGTTAAAGTTGCGCCTCCCACCTTGGTGTCTTGCAGAACTTGTTCTAATCTTTCTTCGGAAATAAATTGAGAAGCTGGGATCGAGTTACGTGTTGCGTATCTTGTTAAAGGGACCATTCCTTTATCAGAATGCCCTCCGATAACCATACCGTCAACATCAGAAATTGGCGCGTTTAGGGCCTCTGCTAATCGGTATTTAAACCGAGCAGAATCTAATGCACCGCCCATTCCAATGATTCTGTTTTTTGGTAAGCCTGTCGTTTTATGAACCAAATAAGTCATGGTATCCATAGGATTGGAAACAACAATAATAATGGTATTTGGCGAATGTTTTATTAAGTTTGAAGAAACTGTTTTTACAATTCCGGCATTAATCCCTATTAATTCTTCCCGGGTCATTCCTGGTTTTCTAGGAATTCCAGAAGTAATGACACAGATATGTGAATCTGACGTTTTAGAATAGTCGTTTGTAACACCCGTTATTTTTGTGTCAAAAGCATTTAAGGAAGCAGTTTGCATTAAATCCATCGCTTTCCCTTCTGCAAAACCTTCTTTAATGTCCAATAAGACAACTTCGGAGGCAAAATCTTTAATAGCAATGTATTCTGCGCAACTTGCTCCAACAGCCCCAGCACCAACAACAGTAATTTTCATATCTAATATTTTTTATAGATGAATAATTTTAAGAATTACAAAAATAACACAATTTATTGATTAGCCATGGGAACTGGAAACAAAAAAAAGACATCATGTAGGATGTCTTTTTTTTTTGGTTTAATGTTATCTTAGGCTAAACGCAACTCCTAAAGACAAGGTATTGTATTCTTGTAAGGTATAATCTCCATAAATTTTGAAAAATCCTAAGCTTAGTCGTGCACCTAAGGTAGTTCTGAATCCAGCATTATTATAGTCAAGGTTTATTGGATCAATTAGTGTTTTCTCGGTATTTGGGAGCAATGTATTATAATCAATCACATAGGTTCCTTTCATTTTTAGAGAAGAGGTACCTCCGGTATATCCAAGCCCACCATATACGTTAATAATTGGAAAGTTTAAAGAAGCTAATGCTTGAACCATATAGGAGTTCAATTTAAATTCTGTAACACCATCGGTAATATTAATTTCGTTTCCACTAGGGTCTGCAATATTGTAATTTACTTTCATATTAGTAAAAGCACCCATCAAAGAAACATGCAATGGCAATTTGTCTAGTGGGCCAAACCAATTGGTAATTTCTTTTTTTAGTCCTAGGCCAAACAATCCTGCTTCATAATCATCGGTACTACTTGTAGGCAAAAACCGCAAGCTTACTTCAAAATCTGCTGGTAAACCAAGATTTAATTGTACCACTGGAGTGGGAATAGATTTTAAAGGAAAATCGTCTTGTTTTCCATCTGCCATGGTAAAATTACGTTGAATTCTTGGGTGAAGCCCTCCATTAATATTTTGGTCAGAATTTTCTTCAATGGTTACTTGATAGCCGTTTGCCATCGCGTTTTGAGATCCACCTATGGTAGGAGAAGTCACCGGATTGGCTGTTATTCTACTAGATAATCCCAATGCAGCCACGTTAAAAGTTTCGGCATCTGAAGGAAATGCAGAAAAATTTCCCCGAATAGAAATATCAAAACCAAAAGTTTTATGAACTTTAGCGGTGTGATACCAGCCATTATTCATCCCGTACATCAATCCTTTAGCAAATGGCTCTAAGTAGGCGCCGCCTAGTTTTTCGGCATCACTTGTTTGAGCAAATAAAATATTTTCAATCCCATCTTGTGCTTTTGTACTATGGGCAGTAGCAAAAACAATCATAAATACAACAATAATTTTTTTCATTTTTTTTTGACTTTTTTGGTTTTTTATAAAATAGCTAGCCAAAGATAGCTATAAAAATAAATTAATATTTAATAAATCTTTTAGATTTTAGTGATTAAATTTAAAAGCTTGGTGTAAAAAACAAAACCTTGAAATCATTCATTTCAAGGTTTTGTTTTTCTAATAGAGGGGGTGGTTTAAATATCGATATTTGCATATTTTGCATTTCGCTCTATAAAATCTCTTCTTGGTGGAACTTCGTCTCCCATTAGCATAGAGAATACTCTATCTGCTTCCGCGCTATTGTCTATTTGAACTTTACGTAAGGTTCTAAACTCTGGATTCATGGTGGTGTCCCATAGCTGAATGGCATTCATTTCTCCTAAACCTTTGTAACGTTGAACATTTACGGTTCCACCCATTTTTTTGGCAATGAAATCGCGTTGACTATCATCCCAAGCATATTCTTTCCGTTGTCCTTTTTTAACTAAATATAAGGGTGGCGTTGCAATATAAATATAGCCTTGCTCTACCATTTCTTTCATGTATCTAAAGAAAAAAGTAAGGATTAAGGTTGCAATATGCGATCCATCTACATCGGCATCACACATTATAACTACTTTATGGTACCGTAATTTTGATAAATTTAGAGCTCTTGGATCTTCTTCTGTTCCTATAGAAACTCCTAAAGCAGTATACATGTTTTTGATTTCTTCATTCTCAAAAACTTTATGCTGCATGGCCTTTTCTACGTTTAATATTTTTCCACGAAGCGGCAAAATAGCTTGAAAATTACGATCTCTTCCTTGTTTTGCTGTTCCTCCTGCCGAATCTCCCTCGACTAAGAAAATTTCACAAATGGATGGGTCGGTTTCAGAACAATCGGATAATTTACCGGGGAGGCCACCAATGCTCATTACCGTCTTACGTTGCACCATTTCACGTGCTTTTCTTGCTGCGTGTCTAGCTTGTGCTGCTAAAATTACTTTTTGAACAATAATTTTTGCATCGTTAGGATTTTCTTCCAAGTAATCTGTTAACATTTCTGATACTGCTTGGCTCACCGCAGCAGTAACTTCTCTGTTTCCTAATTTTGTTTTTGTCTGTCCTTCAAATTGTGGTTCTGAAACTTTTACAGAAATAATAGCTGTTAAGCCCTCACGGAAATCATCACCAGCAATTTCGAACTTTAGGTTTTTTAACATTCCAGACTCATCAGCATATTTTTTTAATGTAGCTGTTAATCCTCTTCTAAAACCCGCTAAGTGAGTTCCTCCTTCGTGGGTATTAATATTGTTTACATAAGAATGTAAATTTTCTGAGTAAGAAGTATTGTACACCATGGCAACTTCTACAGGGACCCCGTTTTTTTCGCCCTCAATAGCAATCACATCGCTAATGAGTTGTTCTCTAGTGCTGTCTAAGTACTTGATAAATTCGGGTAAACCTTCTGTACTGTGAAAGGTTTCGAAAATAAAGTTTCCTTCATCATCGGTGTTTCTTTCATCAGTTAATGTGATAGTGATTCCTTTGTTTAAATAAGACAATTCTCTCAAACGAGTTGCTAGCGTATCATAGTTGTACTCGATTGTTTGTGTAAAAATAGAAGTGTCTGGCAAAAAAGTAACGATGGTTCCAACAAAATCTGTTTCGCCAATAGTTTTTACAGGATATAATGCTTTTCCTTTAGAATATTCTTGTTGCCAAATTTTTCCGTCTTTATGAACGGTTGCAGTTAAGTGCTCAGAGAGTGCATTTACACACGAAACGCCCACACCGTGTAAACCTCCAGAAACTTTATAAGAATCTTTGTCAAATTTACCACCAGCACCAATTTTGGTCATTACTACCTGCAAGGCAGAAACGCCTTCTTTTTTATGGATGCCCACTGGGATTCCTCGTCCGTTATCTTTGGTAGTAACGGAGTTATCTTTATTAATAATTACATCAATCTTATCACAATATCCCCCCATGGCTTCATCAATGGAGTTATCTACCACTTCATAGACTAAGTGGTGTAAACCACGTATGCCAATATCTCCAATATACATGGATGGGCGCATTCTTACATGCTCCATTCCTTCTAATGCCTGAATGCTATCGGCAGAGTAATCGTTTTTTTTGTCTTCGCTCATTATCTGTAGTTTGATTTGATTGTCTTGCTTGAAATAATCATCTGATAAAGATGAAAATTGATTGGTAAATTTAAGTAAATTTGACCTATTTTAAAAGTTTTTAACCCATAGAAGCTTAAAATTATTCATTTTTATAGATTTAGCAAGTATGCCTTAAAACGGCTAAAAACCCCCTTATCGTCTAGGTCTTTTTTTATATTGATGCCCGCATTTTTATAAAATAAAAAAATCTCGCATTTGCGAGATTTTAGTTTCTTAAATATGTTGTTTTTGATGCGATTTCTGCCTAATAGGCAGCACCATGAACGTTCATAATTGCTCTTCCAGAAGGCTCATTCATGTTTTTAAAAGCCTCATCCCAGTCTAGGGCAATCTTTGTGCTGCAGGCAACACTTGGCTCTTGTGGAACGCTTAAAGCGGCAGCATCACTTGGAAAATGAGACTCAAAAATAGAACGATAATAATATTCTTCTTTATTTTGAGGTGTTTGAATTGGGAATCGAAATTTGGCATTTGCCAATTGCTCATCGGTAACTTTCTTGTTTACTACTTCTTTTAAAGTATCTATCCAGCTGTACCCAACGCCATCTGAAAATTGTTCTTTTTGTCTCCAAGCTACACTTTCGGGCAACATGTCTTCAAATGCTTTTCTAATTACCCATTTTTCCATTCGTTCCCCATTAATCATTTTATCTTGTGGGTTAATACGCATCGCAACATCGATAAACGCTTTGTCTAAAAACGGAACTCTACCTTCAATTCCCCAAGCCATCAAACTTTTATTGGCTCTTAAGCAATCGTACATGTGTAATTTGTCTAATTTACGAACGGTTTCCTCGTGAAACTCTTTCGCGTTTGGAGCTTTGTGAAAGTATAAATAGCCGCCAAAAATTTCATCGGCACCTTCCCCTGAAAGCACCATTTTAACGCCCATTGATTTAATAACTCTTGCCATTAAATACATCGGTGTAGAAGATCGAATGGTTGTGATGTCGTAAGTCTCTACGTTGTAAATCACATCGCTAATGGCATCTAAACCTTCTTGAATTGTAAATTTAACCTCGTGATGAATGGTGCCAATATGATCTGCCACTTTTCGTGCAGCAGCCAAATCTGGAGAGCCTTCTAGTCCAACAGAAAAAGAATGTAATTGTGGGTACCAAGCATCGGATTGATCATCAGATTCGATTCTTTTTTGGGCATATTTTTTAGCAATCGCAGAAATAACAGAAGAGTCTAATCCGCCAGATAGTAATACCCCATAAGGAACATCGCTCATCAATTGTCTATGAACAGCTGCTTCTAGCGCTTCTTTAACCGCGGTAATACTTGTTTCATTGTCTTTAACAGCGTCATATTCTGACCAATCTCTGTTGTACCATTTTACGAATTTTCCGTCTTTACTAGACATATAATGTCCTGGAGGAAATAATTCAATTTTGGTACAAACTCCTTCTAGGGCTTTTAATTCTGAAGCCACATAAAAGGTACCGTTTTGATCCCAACCAATATATAAAGGGATAATTCCCATATGATCTCTGGCAATAAAATATTCGTCTTTTTCAACATCATATAAGGCAAAGCCAAAAATCCCATTCATTTCATCAATAAAACGTACCCCTTTTTCTTTGTATAATGCAAGGATCACTTCACAATCCGATGCCGTTTGAAAATTGTAAGTACCCTCAAATTGCTTGCGCAATTCTCTGTGATTATAAATTTCTCCGTTTGCTGCTAAAATTAATTTTTTGTCTTCACTAAATAATGGCTGTTGACCAGATGCAGGATCTACAATCGCTAATCTTTCGTGAGCCATAATTGTTTTATCATTGCTGTAAATTCCGCTCCAATCTGGTCCACGATGTCTAATTTTTTTAGACATTTCCAAAATTTGAGGCCTTAAGCTCTCAGAGGGTGCTTTTAAGTCAAACGCACATACAATTCCACACATAATCTAATTTTTTATTATTGTCTACTCTAAATTTTTACAGAGGTTGTTTATTTCTGATACAAAAAACCGACTTTTAAGGCTTTAAATAAACTAAATGCCTTTAAATGGTATTAAAAATAAACATTTTTTGATTAATTTGTGTTAATATGTAAGTAAAAACGAATCTATTTTTAAAATTCTTCATGATTTGTTAGCAATCAAAAAAAAGATTGAATTAAAATTTGTCAAAAGAAAATTCTGCTTTACATTTGCAACTCAATGAAAAGAAACAGAAACATATCTTGGTGGTGGAGCTCTCTTAAAAATTAAGTGAGAAATAACCTATATGTAAAATATATATTTAAAAGGCTTATCTCACGATAAGCCTTTTTTTATGCTGTTTTTATTTTGGCATATTTTTAAAAAAAACTAGAAACAGCAACAAACTTTCATCCATGGAAAAAATAAAATTTAAGACAATTAGTAAAAGCAGCATTTCAGATACCGTTACGCCCGTTGGTTTGTACTTGCGTTTTCGAGATCGCTATGCAAACACTTTATTACTAGAAAGTTCAGATTACCATAGCAAAGAAGAAAGTTTTTCGTTTATCTGTATTGAGCCGCTTTTGTCGATGAAAATCGAAGAGAATCAATTCTCAATTGCTAAGAATGGGGCGAAGATTTCTAGTGAAAAAATTGAAAATAATTTTTATTCCTTGTTTAACAGTTTTTCTCAAAAGATCGATTTGGATTGCCCGGCAGAATTAAAATCGTTTAATGGTTTATATGGGTATACTACTTATGATGCTGTTCAGTATTTTGAAAATATTAAGCTAAAGGTAAAAGATGGCCCATCAAAAATTCCGTTAATGCAATACAGTTTTTATCGGTTTATTATTGCTATCAATCATTTTAATGATGAAATGACGCTAATAGAGAATTTAGAAGAGAAAGAGGTCTCTCGAATTTCAGAAATAGAAACCATTATTGCTACGCAATCCTTTAACACGCAAAAATTTGAAATGAAAGGTGTCGAAAGCTCCAATTGTACCAGTGAAGATTTTAAAGGATATGTGAAAAAGGCAAAAGCGCATTGTAAAAGGGGCGATGTTTTTCAATTGGTGTTATCGCGCCAATTTCAGCAAGAATTTAAAGGAGATGAGTTTAATGTTTATAGAGCGTTGCGTTCTATAAATCCTTCGCCTTATTTGTTTTATTTTGATTATGGAAGTTTCAAATTAATGGGGTCCTCGCCAGAAGCACAAATAAAAATATCTGCAGGAAAAGCAACGATTAATCCTATTGCTGGCACATTTCGAAGAACGGGAGATATCACTCAAGATCGCATCTTAGGTAAAAAATTATCTGAAGATAAAAAGGAAACAGCAGAACATGTAATGCTGGTAGATTTGGCGCGAAATGATTTGAGTAAACACGCCGATAATGTTACCGTAGAAGTTTTTAAAGAAGTGCAATATTTTAGCCATGTAATTCATTTGGTTTCCACGGTTCGTGGCATGATTAAAGGAGATCCTATAGAAATTGTGGGCGACACTTTTCCTGCAGGTACCTTAAGCGGCGCACCGAAATACAAGGCGATGCAGCTAATTGATGCTTATGAAAATCAATCACGTGGATTTTACGGAGGTGCTGTTGGAATTATTGGTTTAGATGGTTCTATTAATTTAGCCATCGCAATTCGGTCTTTTGTAAGTAAAAATAATGTATTGTATTATCAAGCGGGCGCAGGGATCGTGATTCATTCCGAGCAAGAAAAGGAATTACAAGAAGTAAATAATAAATTAGCAGCCTTAAAGAAAGCGTTAATTTTGGCAGAAAATATTTAGGGCGAGAAATGAAGAAAATAATGAAATTATAAAACGATTCAACAGGATGAATCATTCAATTTTTAAATCAAGATGAAGATATTAATTATAGACAATTACGATTCGTTTACCTATAACCTGGTTCATATGGTAGAAAAAATTACAGGAAACACTCCGTCGGTGCATAGAAATGATCAGATTAGCGTAGAAGATGCGGGCTCTTTTGATGTAATTATGCTTTCACCAGGTCCAGGAATTCCAAGTGAAGCGGGTATCTTAAAAGAGGTCATCAAGAAATACGCAGGAATAAAACCAATTTTTGGGGTTTGTTTGGGCTTACAAGCAATTACAGAAGTTTTTGGAGGAAATATCATTAATATGGATGAAGTGTATCACGGAGTGGCTACTCAAATGAAAGTACTAAAAATAGGGGCCACTATTTTTGAAAATGTACCTGAAACCTTTTTAGCTGCAAGATACCATTCGTGGATTGCAGAAAACACCACTTTTCCCGCAGCATTAGAAATTACAGCGATCGATGAAGATGGCGGAATTCAGGCAATTCAACACAGAGAATTTAATATTTCGGCAGTTCAGTTTCATCCAGAGTCTATTTTAACAGAGGTTGGAGAGCAAATAGTGCGAAATTTCATCGCAAATGTGGACAATTAAATCATAGGCAGGAGACCCCTAATTAAAGGGGGAAGAAAAATAAGATGGCTGTATTTCGCAAACAAGTGATGCAGTAGTCGCAGGAATGATAAAAAAGTACTGGAATAAATTCAGCATAAAATGAAACAAATTTTAAACGATTTATATCAACATAAAAGACTGTCGAAAGAAACGGCAAAAGAGGCTTTAATCAATATCGCTTCAAATAAATATAATGAGGCACATTTGGCCTCTTTTATGACTGTTTTTATGATGCGCCCCATTACGGTGGATGAGCTATCTGGCTTTAGAAATGCCCTTATAGAATTGTCTATAAAAGTAGATTTGTCTGCCTATAATACGATTGATATTGTAGGAACTGGGGGCGATGGAAAAGATACGTTTAATATTTCTACGTTAACCTCTTTTATTGTGGCTGGCACCGGCCAAAAAGTAGCTAAACACGGCAATTATAGCGTTTCTTCGCAATCTGGTTCTTCAGATATGTTGGCCAGTTTTGGCTACGATTTCACGAATGATGAAAGTGTTTTAAAGCAGCAATTGGAAACAGCAAATATTTGTTTTTTACATGCACCCAAATTTCATCCCGCAATGAAAGCGGTGGGGCCAACAAGAAAAGCATTGGCATTAAAAACCTTTTTTAATATCTTAGGACCTTTAGTGAACCCAAGTTCGCCTCAAAACCAATTATTGGGAACTTTTAATCTTGAAATTGCACGTTTATATCATTATATTTTACAAGAAGAGGAGGCCAATTACGGAATCGTGCATGCCTTAGACGGGTATGACGAAATTTCATTAACAAGCGGATTTAAATTGTTTACAAAAAAGGGCGAACAATTTATAAATCCAGAGGACTTAGGACAGAAAAGAATTGAACAATCGACTATCTTTGGTGGAAATTCGGTGGCAGAGGCTGCGAAAATTTTTAAAACGATTATTGAAGGGAAAGGAACCGAAGCACAGAACAGTGTGGTGCTAACAAATGCGGCTTTTTCGCTAAAAATTGTAGATGAAACCAAAAGTTTTGAAACAGCTTTTGAACTAGCAAAAGAATCCTTGTTTGGGTTGAAAGCAAAAAGAAGTTTAGATAAATTAGTAAGCTAAAAATAGAGACTCGAGTGGAGTTGATAGATTTTATTTAGGAATCGACTCTACGCGAACTGACAAAAGTTAAAAAAATGACAATACTCGACAAGATAATTGCTTTTAAAAAGAAAGAAGTTACAAAGATAAAAGCAGAAGTGCCTTTAAAGAAATTAGTAGAAAGCCCTCATTTTGATAGAAAGGTGTTTTCATTAAAAAAATCGTTGCTAGAAGTAGGCTCTACTGGAATTATTGCCGAGTTTAAACGACAATCTCCTTCGAAAGGAATTATTAATGACAAAGCGTCTATTGCAGAGGTTACCAATGGATACTTAAAAGCAAACGTGGCGGCACAATCTATTTTAACCGATACTTCCTTTTTTGGAGGAACCATTGCCGATTTGATGGAGGCGCGCGTAATTAATCAGCAAACACCAATTCTAAGAAAAGATTTTATTATTGATGGCTTTCAGATTGTAGAAGCAAAAGCCATTGGTGCAGATGTGATTTTGTTAATCGCTTCTTATTTAACGGCAAAAGAGTTAACTAATTTTGGGCAATTGGCTGCCGATTTAGGGTTGGAAGTTCTATATGAAGTGCACACCCAAGAAGATTTAGATAAAATTAATCAGTTAGATAATAAAATCATTGGAATTAATAATCGAAATTTAAAAACGTTTGAAGTTGATTTAGAGCATTCTATAAAATTAGCAGATCAAATTCCGCCTTCTGCGCTCAAAATCTCTGAAAGTGGAATTTCTGATCCAAGAATTATTACTGGATTAAAAGAATATGGTTTTCAAGGATTTTTAATTGGTGAAAACTTTATGAAAGAAGACAATCCTGGAGAAGCTTGTCAAGAATTTATCGATCAAATACGTTAAAAAATCATTAGATGGCCGCTGTTTTGAAAAACAAAAAACAACGATTACGAAGTGAGCAATGTTCTGGTAACATGTTCTTAAAAAAATAAAAGTGCTCTAAGGAATTAAAAGAGAAAATAATGAAACTGAAGGTTTGTGGAATGAAATATGTAGAGAATATTGAACAAGTAGCTGCTTTACAACCAGACTATATGGGTTTTATTTTCTATGAAAAGTCCAAAAGAAATTTCGAAGGGGTGATTCCAAAACTTTCTAAATCAATCAAAAAAACAGGTGTTTTTGTTAATGAACATCTAGAAATTGTTAGTTCGTTCGTCCAAAAGCATCAATTAGAGGCTATTCAGTTGCACGGGGATGAATCTGTAAATTATATTATAGCGCTTAAAGCGCTTTTTCGCGAACGAGCATCGGGTGTAATTACCGGCCTTAAGAATGCTGCACACGCGAATAAAGACATTGAAATTATTAAAGTTTTTGGCGTAAAAGACCATTTTGATTTTGATATTTTAAAACCCTATGAAGAGGTGGTAGATTTCTTTTTGTTTGATACAAAAGGGAAAGAACGAGGAGGAAATGGAGTGAAATTTGATTGGACTCTTTTAAAGAGCTATCCGTATTCAAAACCTTTTTTTTTAAGTGGGGGAATTGGGTTAGAGGATGTAGATGAGGTTTCCTCATTTCTGCAAGGCCAGGAATCACCAACTTGTTTTGCCATAGATGTAAATAGTAAATTTGAAATTGAACCAGGAATTAAAAATATAGAAAAACTTAAAGCGCTTAAAAAAAAGATATGAAATCAAAATTTCACCCAGACAAAAATGGTTATTTTGGACAATTTGGAGGAGCATTTATTCCAGAGTTATTATATCCAAATGTAAAAGAGTTAGAAGATAATTATATTCAAATTATCGAATCTGAAGAGTTTCAAAAGGAATATAAATACTTGTTAAAAGATTATGTGGGGCGTCCAACGCCGCTCTATTTAGCAGAGAGATTATCGGAAAAATATGGCGCACATATTTATTTGAAACGAGAAGATTTAAACCATACGGGTGCGCATAAAATAAACAATACGGTAGGTCAAATTCTCATTGCAAAAAAACTAGGAAAAACCAAGATTATAGCAGAAACAGGTGCAGGACAACATGGAGTGGCTACCGCAACCGTTTGTGCATTAATGGGCTTGGAGTGTACTGTTTTTATGGGCGAAAAAGACATTGTGCGTCAAGCACCAAATGTAGCTAGAATGAAAATGTTGGGCGCTAAAGTGGTTCCAGCAACCAGCGGAAGCAAAACCTTAAAAGACGCTACCAATGAAGCTATTCGCTATTGGATTCAGCATCCAGAAACTTTTTATTTAATAGGTTCTGTTGTGGGCCCACATCCACACCCAGATATGGTTGCGCGGTTACAGGCAATTATTTCTGAAGAAATGAAATGGCAATTAAAAGAAAAAACAGGGAAAGAAAATCCAGATACGATTATTGCTTGTGTAGGCGGTGGAAGTAATGCTGCCGGAGCTTTTTATCATTATTTAGATGATGAAGACGTTGAATTGATTGCCGTAGAAGCAGCAGGTTTAGGGGTTTATTCTGGTGAAAGTGCAGCAACTTCTCAATTGGGTCAAGTGGGTGTTATACATGGAAGTAAAACAATTCTTATGCAAGATGAATACGGGCAAATTGTAGAGCCTTATTCTATTTCTGCAGGTTTAGATTATCCAGGAGTAGGCCCTATGCACGCCTTTTTACACGAAACAAAACGTGCAAAATTTATGAGTGCTACAGATGAAGAAGCTTTAGCCGCTGCTTTCGAATTAACTAAGATTGAAGGCATCATTCCTGCTTTAGAAACCGCTCACGCATTGGCTATTTTATCAAAATTACCATTAAAAAAAGATCAAGTAGTGGTCATTAATTTATCGGGCAGAGGCGATAAAGATTTGGAAATTTATATTAAGTATTTAGAAGAATAATGAACAAGAATATTAATAGAATCACTAGAGAATTAGCTCCTTTAAGAGAGCAACTAAGAAATCATTCACTTTATCGCTCATTAAAATCTACCGATGACATTAAAGTTTTTATGGAAATGCACGTTTTTGCTGTTTGGGACTTTATGTCTTTATTAAAAGCGCTTCAAATTAATTTGACCTGTGTTTCTTTGCCTTGGATGCCAAATAAAAACAGTGTATTGGCAAGGTTTATTAATGAAATTACAGTGGCAGAAGAGAGCGATGTGAGTTGTAAAGGTGAAATAAAAAGTCATTTTGAGATGTATTTGGATGCCATGGAAGAAATGCATGCAGATGCGCAACAAATACATTTGTTTCTTGAAGCTTTAAGAGAACAGAGCCCTCTAGAAAACGCATTAAAAGAGCTCGCTATACCTAAAGGAGTTAAAGAATTTGTTGCCTTTACTTTCGATGTTATTAAAACGAATGCACCACATAAAGTGGCTGCTGCTTTTACCTTTGGTAGAGAAGATGTAATTCCAGATATGTTTTTAAAAATTGTTGAAGAGACTTCTTCAGGAAAGAACAATACACACGAGAATTTTCTGTATTATCTAAAAAGACATATAGAGTTAGATGGCGATGAACATGGTCCTTTATCATTGGAAATGGTAAGCGTATTATGTGGAGATGATGAAAAGAAGTGGGAGGAAGTGTTAAAAATCGCTAAACAGTCTTTGCAGGTTAGAATTAACTTGTGGAATAGCATTCAGGAAAAAGTGGAAGAAAACCAAAAAGAACTAATTACCGTATGATTTCTATAGATCAATTATTTGAGCGTAAAGACAGTAAGCTTTTGTCTATTTATTTTACAGCAGGTTTTCCAAACCTAACAGATACCTCTAAGGTAATTGCCGAACTAGAAAAAAGCGGTGTCGATTTTATTGAAGTGGGTTTGCCGTATTCAGATCCTTTAGCCGATGGACCAACCATTCAAGACAGCAGTCAAAAAGCATTGGAAAACGGAATGAATTTAGATATTGTTTTTGATCAACTTCTAGCGATTAAATCAACCAATAAAACACCTTTAGTTTTAATGGGGTATTTAAATCAACTTTTAAAATATGGCGAACATAAATTCTGCCAAAAAGTAAAAGATTGCGGCATAGAAACCGTGATTATTCCGGACTTACCCATGATTGAATTTGAAAATCATTATCGGAAATTGTTTGAAAAATACGGAATTATAAATGTGTTTTTAATTACGCCAAATACCTCCGAAGAAAGAATTAGGAAAATAGATGCACTCACCAAAGCATTTATTTATGTGGTGGCTTCTGCCTCAATAACAGGTGCTAAAGGAGAAATTTCTAATCAGCAAATTGCCTATTTTGAAAGAATTAAAGCCATGAATTTACAGAGCAAGTTGATTGTTGGCTTTGGTATTTCAGATAAATCTACTTTTCGTACTGCGTGTGCTTATACGAATGGTGCTATTATTGGTTCTGCGTTTATAAAACATATAGGTGAACATGGGGTGAAAAAAATTAATGAATTTATTGCACCCATTATAACTTAAGAGGCTTTTGTGCCTTTTTTAGTTCACGACTATTAGGAGTGGCTAATGATGAAAACGTTATTTGTCTTTATCTAAAGATGTAATTTGAATTAAATCGGGGTCTGAAACTAAGTTTAGTAGACCCCAAATTTATGGTAAAATAGTCTATTGGCTTAATTAATGCTTAGTAGTTTGATGTCAAAGACGAGCACAGCGCCGCCAGGAATTGGGCCACTACCTTTATTTTTGTAGCCTAGATTGGAAGGAATTAATAAAACGCCTTCACCACCTTCTCGAAAGTAGGTAATTCCCTCTGTCCATCCATCAATTACTTGATTTAAACTAAAAGAGATTCCATTGGAATCACTTTGGTCAAAGACATTTCCGTCTAATAAGTATCCTTTATAAGCAACGGTTACATTAGAAGTGCTTGAAGGTTGGTTTCCGGTTCCAGGGTTATTAATTATATAATACAATCCAGAATTGCTTTTTTTAGCAGTTAAGTTATTGTCTTTAATATATTGTAAAATATCGGCTTCGTTTTGAGGACCGAAATTGAAATCGTCGTCAGTACAAGAACTAAAAAAAATAAGGGCAAAAATTAGTGATATATATGATTTCATGTGTAGGTGTTTTGTTTTTTATAGCTTACATAGGATCATCAGCTCGGGTCTTAAAAATGTGTTATGGAAGTTTTATAATTAGATTTTAAAAATTAGTATTTAATAAACTTTTTCCCCATTGAGATAAGTCGCTATTGCTTTGGTTGCAGGAATTTCACTTCCATCTACCTCCATTATGTCTTGATTGAGAATCACAAAATCGGCAAACTTACCTACTTCGATACTTCCTTTTTCATTTTCTTCAAAATTAGAAAAGGCTGCCCAAATGGTCATGCCTTTTAATGTTTCTTCCCTGGTTAAGACATTTTCCATTTGAAATCCGTCTTCAGGATAATTTTCCAAATCTTTACGAATGCTGGCTGCATAAAAAGTTAAAAACGGATTTACTTGTTCTACAGGGAAATCGGTTCCCAAAGCTATTTTCCCATAGTTCTTTAATAATTCTTTAAACGCATAGGCGCCTTTTATGCGTTCTTTTCCAATTCGATCTTCTGCCCAATACATATCTGAAGTGGCATGGGTAGGTTGCACAGAAGGTAAAATATTATCGAAGGAATCAAAATCCTCGGGAGAAATAATTTGAGCATGCTCTATTCTCCAACGACGATTTTTAGTGTTTTTTAATACCTCTTTATAGGTTTTTAACATCCAGGTATTTGCAGAGTCGCCAATGGCGTGGGTGTTCATTTGATAATCTGAACTGGCAATTTGTTGGGCAATTTCGCGATATCTTCCTGGCGAATAAATTAATGCTCCATAATGATTTTCTCTATCGGTATATGGTTTTCTCATTGCAGCTCCACGAGACCCCAAAGCGCCATCGCCATAGACCTTAAAAGAACGCACATTTAATCGATTGGTTTTTATAATTCCGTGGTCTATATAATAGTCTAAATTTTCTTGTTTATCGGCAGATACCATGGCATAAATACGCATTTTTAAATCGCCAGATTGTTGCAGACTGTCTATCAAGTTAATGGTGTTTTTATTTAGTCCGGCATCATCTACCGTAGTTAAACCATAGGAAAAGGAAATTTTTTCGGCCGCTATTAAGGCTTTTGTTGCTTCTTGTTTGCTTGGTGCTGGAATATGTATAAAATCCATCGCAGCATCAATTAATACACCGGTCATTTCTCCATGTTCAACAATAATTTCTCCACCAGAAACCTTAGTGTCTTTTGTAATTTCGGCGAAATTAAGGGCTGCTTGATTCACTAATAAAGCATGTCCATCTATTCTTGCTACAGCCACGGGAATTGTTGGAAACAATTGGTCTAATTTTTCTTTTGTTGGAAATTCTTTGACTTCCCAATCGTTTTGATCCCAACCACGTCCGGTAATAAACGAAGTCTTTTTTTCTTCTTGGAAATCGACTAATTTTTGTAAGACTTCATCATAACTTTTTGTGCCTGTTAAATCAACTTTTTGTTGTTGTAAACCCATTCTGTAAAAGTGGCAATGCGCATCGATCAATCCCGGAACGATGGTGTTTTTTTTTGCATCTACGAGTTCTAAAGAAGTATATTTATTTTGAATTTCTACATTGCTTCCCACTGCGATAAATTTTCCGTCTTTGATAGCAAAACTCTCTACCTGGTCAAAATTTTCATTCACGGTATATGCCTTGGCATTAATAACAATAAGGTCGGCTTCTTGCTGTTTGCAAGAAAAAAGTGACAATGAAATACAAGCAATTAGTAGGTATTTTTTCATGAGTGGTTATAAATTAAATAGGCAAAATACATTAATAAAAATTGAAGCGGAATTCTAATAATCGCTATCTTTTTGGAACCAATTGCGGGGCTTTCTTTTGCAAGGTCCCAGAAGTGTATGGGGAGAAAAAGAAGCATTAAAATAAAAACTCCCATTGTGGCTTCTTTCACGGTCTGCGGGAAAAATAGTCCTAGACCGAGAGAAAATTCTACAATTCCGGCTATATAATTGGTTCCCTTTAGGGGCAAAAATGGAGGGGTAAATTGCTTGAATTTTCTTGGTTTTATAAGGTGCATGAATCCTGCAAACATAAAAAAGAGGCCAAAAATAATTTTTAAAATGGGTATAAAGCCAAACATAGATTAAGGTTTAATTGGCGAATTGGTGAACAGGTATTTATCCATTAAATAGAGGATGCTTGCCATAGAGGCACTTCCCAATTCTAATTCTCGTTTGTTTACTTTGTCAAAAGTATCAATACTTGTATGATGGTAGTCAAAATAACGTTGAGAATCGGGTCTGTACCCCACCAAAGTAACCGCTTGGTTTTTTAGAGGCGAAATATCTGCACCACTTCCCCCTTTATCAATATCGTGCAAGCCATAAGGGGCTAATAATTTTGTCCAGCTTTTTAAAAGGGCGGTATTGGTTTCATTGGCATCAATGGAAAAACCTCTAGGGGTATGTCCACCAGAATCAGATTCTAATCCACCAATATGATTTTCATTATTTAAGGTGGCTAATTCTGCATATTTTTTTGCGCCAGCTCCTCCGTTTTCTTCGCTCATAAAAAAGACGACGCGTAAGGTGTTTTTTGGTCTGATATTATTTTTTTTAAATAAATAAGCAACTTCTAGAGATTGTACGATGCCTGTTCCGTCATCGTGTGCGCCATCCCCTAAATCCCAAGAGTCTAAGTGGCCTCCAACCACCAATATATTTTCTGGGGTTTCAGATCCTTTAATTTCTCCAACCACATTAAAAGAAGGAACCTCTTCTAATGTTTTACAATTTTGTTTAAAAAAGAATTGTAACCCTGGGTTATTTTGTAAATCATCACTTAAAATATTTGCTGCTCTCGAGCTAATGGCGGCCGTGGGAATGTAGTGCTCTTTAGGTAAATCTCCGTACATCATTACTCCTGTGTGTGGATTATCGTCAATTTGATTGGTCATAGAGCGCACAATAACGCCTTTTGCACCAAAAGCCCCACAAGTGGCTGCTCCGCTAACTCGTTGATCAACACAACCTCCATAGGCAGAGGAAGTATTGATTAAGGTATTGTCGAAGGGGCGATTAAAAAATACGATTTTACCACGCATTTTTTCTCCTAAAGCTTGGGCCTCTTCGATACTTTTAACTTCAATAACCTGGGCAAGGACTCCATTATTTGGGGTGGCAACAGAAAAACCTAAAGCACAAATAGGTACATTTTTTTCTGTTCCGTTTATAGAATAATTTGCAATTTCTTTTTCACCTCGAACCCAATGTGGTACCATAACGGGTTGTAGCCAAACCGAATCTAAACTTGCTTTCTCCATTAACTCTTTTCCCCAGTAAACTGCTTTTTCGGCGTTTTTAGAGCCCGATATTCTACCGCCAATATTGGAAGTTAAATCTTTCAGCCATTCATAAGATTTACCCTCTGTTAAAACGGAATTAAATAAAGTCTTAATATGGGTAGAGTCTATTTTTTCTTCTTTCGAAAATTTTGAATCTAGAGCTAAACTTGATTTATTTTCTTGACAAGAATATAGCATGGTAAAAGCAAAAACAAAATAAAGGTTTTTCATATGTTTAAATTAGATGTTTTTATATTTTTGTAATTTAGGTGGTTATACTTGTGAGCTGTTCATTAGAGAGAGGTGTTTTTAATGTGTTCGTTGCTTCGGGTCTCTAAAAAGCGATATAAAAATTTCATAAAAGAGAGAATTTTTTAAGGGCTAAAACTACGTAAAAAAGAATGAATAACATTGTTTTGATTCGTTGATTTGAAAGGGAAGGTGATTATTAGATCACAAGGCTTTGTATTTTGTTGGAATGATGTAATTTTTGCCTATTTTAAAACAGCTCCATCATTTTTTTCTAGAGATAAATGCGTGGTTGAACATTCAATTAATTTAAAAAAATAAACGAGGATAATTTGAGTTTGTTGTTCCTTTTAGAAATTAAAAGAACAAGACAATCAATTTCTGTAATTATGGTAAAAAAAGGGTAATAATAAAAAGTATGATTAGGTAAATTGAAACTTAAAAATTAAATTTATACGTAAAGCCTCCAAGAATTTGAAAACCTTGTACATGAAAGTTTGAAAACCGCTGGTAATCATTATTTAAAATATTTTTTAAGCGTAAAAAGGTCGAAAATTTATCATTAAAATGGTAACTCCCACTAATGTTTATGTCTATATACGCATCTAAGCTTTGAGAACCTGATATACTCGATGGATAGCTTCCGCTATATATGGCATCTTTTCGTTCTCCAACATAAAACACCGTGGTTTCTGCCATCCATTTTTCTTTATTGTACTTGCCAAAAAGAGAAGCTTTCGAAGTTGGTAAATTCCAAGCTTCTGTGCTGTTTTTTGTCTCAAAATTATCCAATTGAAAATTGGTACCCAAAGTAATTATTTCTGAAAAGTCATATTCAATTTCACCAAAAAGGCTAGTGGTTGTTATATCATCGTAATAAACGCCAAAGGAATTTCCATATTCGTATCCTTTTAAGGGAGTGTCATTGGCGGTTGGAGTTGTTCCATTAAACTTCGAATTATTTCTTATAAACAAGGCTTTGTCTTCTTCAAAGGTATAATTACCTTTGATGTTAAAGCTAATGTTTTGATTAATCTTCCCATTAAATCCTAAGAAATAATTGTAGCTTTCACTGGTTTGTGTAATGAATAAAGTGGGCGATACAAAGGGGTTTTCATCAGAGAAACTTTTATAGGTGTTCGTGTATAAATCTCCCGTAGCACCTGCATAAAGCGAAATATGATTTTGAACAATTGGGGTGCTTATTTTTAAGTCGGGATACAGTAATAGGTTGGTGATGCTGTTTTCTATATCTAAAGAAAGATAGGATTTTATTCCAATTTTTACAGAGAAATCTTGATAGGTGAATTCATAATTGGGTTGTATGCTTGCTGTGAATATCGAATAACCTAGCTCGCTAACTCCTTGATAATCTTGTTGGAACTCTCCTGTTAGAAACGCTATTTTGCTTTCTACTTTAAGATCATTCCATTTGGGACTTATTGCTTTTAAAGGAAATTTGAAATTCACTTTTGTCTGTAATAATAATTCTTTGGTTTGATACGCATCAGAATAATAAGATACTTCGGCTTTGGCTATATCGATATAAGAATTTTTAAAGTTAAGATCACCTACGAGTTCAAACAGGTTATAACGCTGCTCTTCATTGATAGCGTTTTGTAGGTTGTTGTTGGTAATGAAATCGGGTAATCCGTACCAATTATAAATAGCTCTTTCAGAATTAAAGGTGATTTTCCAATCTAAAATTCGTTCTTTTCTACCGTAAAAAAGACGACTTTTAAAATCGGAATAATTACTATTTAAAAAAGTGTTTTCTACACTGTTTTCTGAGGAGGTATATTTTGTAAATAAACCATATTCATCTTGATAGCGATTTTCGTTATGTAAAAATAATTCTACAAAAGGGGTGGTGTAATTTCCAAACCCTACTGCCGCGTAATTGTTATACAAACGTTCTTTTTTGCCAAGATTTATCCCTTTTACAACCCCACTTTTCGGAATGAAAGTAGAGGCAACTGGGGCCGAAAAGACACTGTATTTCATGGGTCTTTTCTTACTGCTATTAAGTAATTCGATTTTAGGGTTTTTCTTTATTTTAAAAGCGTCGGCAATTGTTGGAGTATAGGAAGAAATCACATTCACAATTTCTGTTTTCACCGTATCTTTTTTCTTTTCCGTGCTTTTTTTGGTTTGTGCATTTAGAAATGCAACCCCCATAAGTAAGAACAAAAAAGTGATTTTATTTCTCATTAAATTAATTTTTAGGTGTTACAGAGTTATTTGTTTTCGCTTCGTTGTTCTTAATTTCGGCAAGTTCACTTTGTGCTTCTAAAACAATATCTTCAAATTGTTTAAAATTCTTAATGATGTTTTCCAACACAAAGGTGGCTTGGTACACATCTTTTAATGCGTAGTAATTTTTTGCCATAAGGACGTAGCTTTTTACTCCCCAGTATTTGTAAGAAGAATACTCTGCAATTACTTTTTGAACAATTTCATTGGACGCTTCAAATTCTTTTTTCTGATTTTTAAAAAAGGCATTATAATACAACGCTTCTGCTTTTAATACACCAACAGCATTTTGTTCCACTTGGGCATAATATGTTTCGGCGGTTCTTATATCTCGACTTTTTATGGCGGCTCTTGCGATAATTATTTTTGCATCGTTTTCTATCGAAACATCTAACTTATCGCGTAATAATACTTTTTTTGCATATTGAATGGCTAAATCAAAACTAGCTAACTGGTAATAACTTTGCATCAAATTGCTTTCTGCATATCTTACATTTTCCTGAGAATAGGCTTCAGCTTCTAATCGGTCTAGTAAGGGGATGGCATCTTTATAATTTTCTTTAGCTAAATAAAGTTGTGATAATTTACTTAAGGATTCTTCACTATAATCACTTTGTCCCTGGTCTATGACTTTCTTATAGAGTGCAATGGCCTCCTCATTTTCCATGCGGTAATGAGTTTGTGCAAGATAAAAAGTGGCTTTTAGAGCGTGCATTCCGGTTGGAAATTTTTGAAGATAATTAGACAAGCTACTTATCATGAGCGCCTTGTTTTCTCCTTCTAGGTATTGTTTTTCTGCGGATGCAAATTGAGTATCATCTATCTCGGAATTTTCAATATTAATAAATTTTAAGTTTTTAATCCAAGCAACATATTCATCAATATTTCCATTATCAATATAAATATTTCTGGCATTTGAAACCGCTTCTAAAGCATCTGTAGTGTTGGGGTATTTTTTTACAATTTCCTTGAAATTGGCAAGTGCTTTTTCGTTTTTGTTTTCATTGTAAAACAATAAACCCTGTCTCACTAGAGCCTTAGGAATAAAAATACTTTGAGGGTGTTTTTCAACCAGTCTGCTATACGCTTCATGCGCTTTGTTGTTCTCTTTTAATAGGGTATAAGTAGTGGCTAGTTGAAAGAGGGCATCGTCTTTTAGTGAAGAAATTTCATAGGTAGTAATCACTGCATTTAGTCCTTCAACCTTGGTATTATTATTTCCTAAAAAGCCCGCACTCATTGCTATTTGATATTGGGCATAATCGGCTCCAGAACCATCATTATTCACTATTTTTTGATACGATTTGATGGCTTGTTGATAGTTTTTCGTAGCAAATTCACTATCTCCTAAACGAATGATGGCGTCATCTTTTACATCGCCTTCAGTAAGGTGGTTCTCTATAAAAACTTGAAAAGAGGTAGCCGCATTTTCATAGTCTTTACGTTTAAAATAACAATAACCAATGTGGTAATCTACGAGTGAAAATTCTTCTATGTCTTTGGCAGCCATCATCTGCTTAAAACGAATGAATTTTTCAAGTGCAGCCTTATAATTTTCTAATTGAAAATTGGTTTCTGCATTCCAATAGGTTGCTTTTGCTTTAATTTCTTTTACTACAGATTTCTCGGCTTCTAAGAAATGAGGTAAAGATGCAGATAATTTATTTTCATTAAATAATTGAATACCTCTATACAAAGAAACTTCCCGACTAAGCTCACTGTTTTCATTGGTTTTTTTCTGCCTTAAAAAGTCTAAAGCACCTTGGTAGTTTTGTTGATGTAAAAAAGATGTAACCAATAATTCATTAATTAGTGTATAGCTTTTTGATTTTGGGTAAGCCTTTAAGTATTCTTGTAAAATATCGGAAACATTTCTAAAGGGGTTTCCTTCTTCATAACTTAGTTTTGCATAATTTAAAGCGGCATCTTCTTTAATTCGTTCACTAAAATTCATTTCACTAGCACTTTTAAAGGCATTTAAAGCCTCGGCTTTTTTGTCTTCTTGTAAATAGCATTCGCCTAAATTATAGTAAGCATTTTGGGCAATTTCATCTTTTTGATCTATTATTTTATTGAAATAATCAATCGCCTTATCGTATTCTTCTTGTTTAAAATAGGCGTATCCTAATTGGTAATAATCGGTGTTGCTCCATTTTCCTTTATCCCCGCTAAAGGCCTTTAGATAGGGAATAGATTCTTTGTATTTTTTTAAATTAAAATAGCTTTCACCAACAATTTTTGAAATTTCCGATTCCTCTTTAACACGTGCTTCTTCTAATAATTTTTTCCCAACAACAATACAACGCTCAAATTTTCCGCCTTGAAAACTGATGTCTAATAAATAATAAGAGATCTCATTTTCATATGATTTTTTATCAGCAATTTCTTGTAGGGTTTCCTCGGCAAGGTCATAATCCTCTTGCTTATATGCAATATAACCGTAATAATATCTTGAGTCATTGCCATATTTAGCATCATTGATTAAGGGAAGAAACTTCTTTTTTGCTAAGTCTAAATTTTGGGTTGTTAATAGGGCATATGCCGTTTTAAAATCGAGCTCTTTTGCGTCCTCTTTTGAAAGCATTTTTTTTTCAACTTTTTGATACCATTTTAAGGCATAAGCTGCTTTTTTGTTTGCAAAATAATAATTACCAGTATTAAAGAAGGCGGTGTTTTTTTTGTTGCTATTGGGGTAGTTTTTTACAAATTGAAGCACTTTTTCGTCGGCATTTTCTTGATTCAATTTAATGGCACACATGGCGTCATAATAATTGGCATCTGCTTTTAAATTGGAATTGCTCGCGGTAGCTTTTGTAAATAACGTAAATTTTAATTGGGCAGCGGCATATGCCTTATTGTTAAATAGGTTTTTGGCCTCGTAATAATTTGATAAGCTGGTGGCATCAATTTCAGATTTTTGAGCAGACAATTGGATGCTTATAAAGACAGAAAAGAAAATTAACTTTTTAACAAGACAACGATTCATTTAATTATTTTTTTGCTGTTTAATACTTTATAACGGACTTTTTACAGTTTTGTTTGATAATTACGGTAAAAATACTTAAAAAAGAAAGCTCACAAATAAGAATAGTTGGATATTTTTCTTTAAAAATCGATAGAAACATATATGTTTGTATAAATTAAACTTCGATGGAGCAACCAATTTTATATTTAGAAAATACCGACATTTATCAAAGAGATAATTTGGTGCTATCTAAAGTGAATTTAAGATTAAACAAAGGAGATTTTTACTATCTAATTGGAAAAACAGGTAGTGGAAAAAGTAGTTTAATGAAGACCTTGTACGGTGATCTGCCTTTGAAGCAAGGTGCTGGAACAATAGTGGATTTTGATTTAAGAGAATTAAAAGAGAAAGAAATCCCTTATTTGAGGAGAAAAATTGGCATCGTTTTTCAGGATTTTAAGTTGTTAAACGATAGAACTGTTTTTGATAATTTACTTTTTGTTTTAAAAGCAACAGGTTGGAAGAGTAAGACTGCAATGCAAGATAAGATATATGAGGTTTTGGAAAAAGTGGGGATGAAATCTCAGTACTATAAAATGCCTTTTCAACTTTCTGGGGGAGAACAACAACGTGTTTCAATTGCTCGTGCTTTATTAAATGATCCTGACTTAATTTTGGCCGATGAGCCAACGGGGAATTTAGATCCAAAAACGTCTTTAGAAGTGATGGAATTGCTCAATAAGATTCATAAAACAGGAAAAACAATTTTAATGGCAACTCATGATTATGCTTTAATTGTGAAGTTTAAACAGAAAACAGTGAAATGTGAAGATGGAGAATTGTTTGAAGTGGAACAACAAACTAGAGCATAAAGATAATTTCTGCCATTTTTTTTGCGCTTTTTAAGGGGTGAATATCAGTTAATTTCTCCGCTCTTTCTTTCATTACAGCCTCACTAAAATCACGATTAAACAGCATGGATGTTTTTTGTAAAAACTCTTTTTTTGAATTTGCTTTTTCAATGATGGTTTCCAGCCCCGTATCATCCATTATAAAATCATTGGCAATTACAAACCTACTTTGTCTTAAGGCATTTATAAGTTTCAATTTGATTCCCGTTTTTTGAAAACTTGTTAAGACGTTTATATGTGCTTGTTTGAATAAAACATGCAAGTCTTCATCAGAGGTTAATTTTTTGAAGGTGATGTTATTGGTTGCTGAAATACTTTTTAATACCGTTTTATTTTCAAAACTACTTGCAATCACGAAGTTGAAACTCGTCTCTTTAAAGATGTTAATTAAAAAAATGGCTGCAGCCATATTTTCAGCAACTTTCAGATTCCCGTGAAACAAAATAATTTTTCCTTTTTTTGACAATGACTGTTTTTTTTCTGAAACATCATGAAATGCCGGAATATAGTGCGATTTTTTACCGTAATTTCTTAAAAAGTATTCCTGTTCGTAGGGCGAAATACTAAAAATGCCATCTACTTTTTTTAAAATTTCCTCGTATTTTTTTAGTTTTTTGCGCTCTTCTTTGTAAAACATTTTTTTGAAACCATTTGTTTCGCTTTTAAATAATCCGTCATAAAAAGAATGTTCTACATTATGAGCTCTTACATATATTTTATGGCCAACAAATGTGGTTAAACTTAATACATATGTAGTGTGCAGGCCATCAAAAAGGATCGGAATTTTTTTACTTTTTAAGTTTTTAATTAAGTCATCATTTCCTCTACTTTTCACAATAAAAGGAATCTCAGGATCAAAAAAACTTTTCAAATAGGAGTTTCTTGGGTAGTAATAAATTTGTTTACAATAGTTCTCTAATTCCGCTTGCTTTCCTTTTCCATAATCAAAAACATGGAGGTAAATTTCTACATCAAGTAGATGTAACGTCTTTATCTTATAGAAAACATCTATAATACCGCCATAATTGGCAGGGTAAGGAACATCAAAAGAAACTAAGTGTAGTTTTTTTTTCATAGTGAACAAAAGTAGAGTTTAAAATTGATTACTCTACATATATTAAATGAAATAAGCGTGATCGCAAAAGGTGATATTTCCCAATTGATAGCTCTCTTTTTATTAATAGGATGTTTTTATCTGCATCTTATTTTGAGAACATTGAAAAGAACTTTTTTTAAAAAAGCAATCAAAAAAAACGTCTACAGTTTAAAAAGTAGCTATTTTAAATGATTAAAAATAGCAAGCAGTTTTTTTTCTTGACACTCCCAAACTAATTCTTGTTTTGCTTTTTTTAACTCTTTTGAAAAGTCCTTTTTTAGTAACTCTTCAATTTGTTTTGCTAATTTTTTTGGATCGCTATTTTCAACGATTTCCCCTATGTTGTAATTCATTGCAATTTGTTTCATTTCTGGAAGATCTGAAACGATAATTGGCACTTCAGCCGCAATATAGTCGAAAATTTTATTTGGAAGGGCAAAGCGATAATTTAGCCCCAAGTCTTCTTCTAAACTAATTCCTAAATTTGCTAAGGGTGTTAATTGGTGGAGTTTTAAGGGGGCAATTTTACCTAGAAAGTATATTTTGTGATTAAGATTGTTATTTGAAACCTTTAACTTTAAATCGGTATATATATCACCGTCACCAATAATAACTAATAAACAATTCTCAAGGTATTGCATGGTGTCTATGATTAATTCTAAACCCCTACCTATATTAATGGCACCTTGGTATAGTATTATTTTTTTACCTTGAAACTGAAACGGAAAACTCCCTAATTCTAATTTCTTTCTATTGGGCAGATTTAAAATTGTTTTAAATTGAGTGTGGTATTTATTATTATAAAAGGCGGCAATACTTTCACAAACGGTATAGGTGTTTTTTAGTGTTGGAAGTATCCAAGCTTCTAAGAGTGACCAGCATTTTTTTACAAAAGGCCTGTGTACTAACTCTGGAATTTCTGGAAATAACTCATGACTATCATAGACTAGTTTTTTTTGCTGAATGTTACTTATCAAAAAATTTGGTAAAAGGGTGTCTAAATCATTAGAAAGTAGGATGTCTTTTTTAGAAAAAAGCAAAATAAAAAATAAACGAAGATTAAATTCGGCATAGAATAAGAATCCTTTGTTGAAAATTAAACGGATTCTCTTCGTAGCATAATTTCTATCTAAGAAAGTGCTATCCTTTAGTTTTCTGCCAATAAGAAGAATTTTAAAACCGTCTTTTTGTAACGTATTGCATACTTTATCAATACGTTGATCTGTAGACAGATCATTGGTGACAGAAACAATAATTCTTTTCAAAAATGTTTTTTGTGCAAGATAAAAATAAAAATCCACTTATTTGATGAGCAAATCATGGTGATTTAAGAGGGAATGATTCCTCAAAATTATAAATATCAAAATAGTGATAACCTATTACGATCTAATACTATATTTGATCTTTTATAAACAGAGAGAGTTGGGGTAAAATTAAATTTAGATTAACTCCTTTTTATTATGTAGTTTCACTCACTAAATACACACTTAGAAAACTTTATGGATAGAATTGAAATCGCAAGGTATATCATAGAGAAACTAGACTTTAAGAAAGAGCAATTAAAGCAAGCCTATAAAAACACTAAGAACAAAATTGGTTTTTTTTATGTTGATGACCTATTGCCTCTTGATTTGGCCAAAGAAATTTTTGAAGTATTTCCTAATAAAGAAGAAGCTGTTTTAAGAAAAAGCCTTAAAGAGTTCAAGTACATCGCATTTCAGATGGATAAATACCATGCTTTACTGGAGGAAGTTATTTATGCTTTCCAAGAACAAACGGTGGTAGATAAGGTGGCCGAAATATGTGGCATGCAACAGGTAACTCCAGATCATCATATTTATGCCGGCGGATTATCGATTATGACAGAAAATAATTTTTTGAAACCCCATTTAGATAATTCCCACGATAAAGAAAGGGAAAAATGGCGCGTTTTAAACTTGCTTTTTTATGTAACGCCAGAGTGGAAAAAGGAGTATGGAGGCAATCTTGAAATTTGGCCAGACGGCTTAGGGCAAGATTCTATTGAGCTGTTTTCAAAGTTTAATCGATTAATTGTGATGGTTACCCATCAAGAATCTTGGCATTCTGTGAATAAAGTAATCGTAAATAAACAACGATGCTGTGTTTCTAATTATTATTATTCAGAGACGCCAAATAGCAAAGAAGATCGTTTTCATGTAACTTCTTTTAGAGGAAGACCCAGTGAAAAATTATTAGATTTTGTTCTAAATTTCGATAATAAATTAAGAATGAGTATTAGAAAAATATTTAAAAAAGGCGTTAAAGAAAATGCACATCACTACAAAAATAAAGAATTGTAAGTAAATTTCATCCATTATTTTTTGTGAAGTTGCCACAGGAACCTTGCTTTTTTAAAACTCTATTGGGCCATATGCCGCAATCTGTTCCTTCCGTTTAACGCCATATACCAAAAAAACATGGAAATATCTATTGGAAATAACCTCTGGTACCACCTGGGAACTTGTATCGTCTAGATAGCGCATGTTTATGCTAAAAGAAGCACTTGTATTCATTTTATACCCAACACCTTATGATAAAAATATTTAGAAAAATTAGACAAAAAAGGCTAAAAGAAAGCAAATTAAACCAATATATGCTATATGCTATAGGAGAAATTGTGCTCGTGGTTATTGGAATTTTGTTCGCACTGCAGATAAACAATTGGAACGAAAACAGAAAACAGGAAGCTACTTTAAACGCAATTTACAAAATTATTCAATCCGATCTCGAAGCAGATATCGAGGTCATAGATGACGCGATTGCCGATATGAAGCCTTCCAAACCCTATTATGTTAAGGTAATAAAAGGTACGTTAATTAGAGAAGATTTTAAAACGTTAGATACAATTGGTGGTTTGATGACTGGTTTTCCTGATATTACCCTTCAAAATAGAGGACTAAATTTACTCCTTAAAAATGCTAGTTTTGATGAAAACACCGATAACGAACTTTTAAGAAACATTCCGCTATTTTATGCAAAATATAAAACAGAGATCGACATTGATTTGAGAGGTATAGGGGGGATTTGGGATAGTAGCTACTTGATGTGGGTAAACACTTATGCTTGGTATACAGATTATGTCACAGAAGTTCATAATGACCAATATATAGAACATGTCCTTACCTCTCCCATTTACAGAAACCAAATCACAGATTTCTACTTCAGCTTTTATGTACGTTACTTTGGTCATTTACGCGAATATCAAGAAGAATCTAAAGAGATCATCCGCCTTATTAAAGAGCAAACGAAGGCGAAATAAGTTAATCCTTTTATTCATGGTATTTTGCCTATATTTTCATTCTATACCCAACACCTCATGATAAAAATATTTAGAAAAATTAGACAAAAAAGGCTAAAAGAAAGCAAATTCAACCAATATCTGCTATATGCTATAGGAGAAATTGTGCTTGTGGTTATTGGAATTTTGTTCGCGCTGCAGATAAACAGTTGGAACGAAAAAAGAAAACAAGAAGCTACTTTAAACGCGATTTACAAAATTATTCAATCCGATCTCGAAACAGATAGCGAAGTCATAGATATCGTGATTGCCGAAATGGCGCCTATCCTTCCTTATTATATGAAGGCAATAAAAGGCACGTTAATTAGAGAAGATTTTAAAAAGCTTGATACAATTGGTGGTTTGATGACTGGTTTTCCTGATATTTCCCTTCAAAATAGAGGACTAAATTTACTCCTTAAAAATGTTCATTTTGATGAAAATACCGATAATGAACTCTTAAGAAACATTCCGCTATTTTATACAAAATATAAAACAGAGATAGACGTAGATCTGAGAGAAATACAGGAGACTTGGTCTAATAGATCGTTGAGGTGGACAAACACCTTCGATTGGTATGGTGATTTTTCATTGCAAATTTATAATGACCAATATATAGAATATGCCCTTACCTCTCCCATTCATAGAAACCAAGTCATAGATTTCGTGTCCCTTTTTTATAGAAATTACCTTGGTCATTTACGCGAATATCAAGAAGAATCTAAAGAGATTATCCGCCTTATTAAAGAACAAACGAAGGCGAAATAACATCTTTATTCATTGTCTTTTGAGTATTGCGCTATTTTATAGCAAATAATTTAAAAGGAAAGCAATCTTAAAATTAGAGGGGGCTTGAAAAAGCGAAATGAGCTGAGGATGTCTTAACATCACTCCTATTAGGTGCAAATTACCCAACTATGATTAAGAAATTGTGCTATAATATTCTATAATATTGTTGCGAATCTTTAATTTTCTTGAATATTAAAATTTGAAGCTGGTAGTAATCTTGAATCTTCTAAAGAAGCTTTTCTATGACCAGTAATTTTTTGATAAGCGTTACTTTCAACAAAATTCACAAAGGCATCTATTAAGTCATATTCAACGAGTACTATTGCATCCCCTTTTTCGTCCTGCGGTCCAATTAAGAAATCTTGGCTTTGACCATAATATAATATTCTCCCAACGTTGGTTTTTTTAAGAAGGTTTTCAGCTAGTTTCTTATAGTATAGATCGGTTTCTTTTCCTGTTTTTCCTTTTTGAATATCCGAAACCTCAATTACCGTGAAGTCTACAATAGATTTAAACTTTACTAGATTAAGCATTACTATTTTTCCATGTCCTTTGAATTTATCATAACACTTACTCCAAGACTCTTCGGTAGATCCAACATATTTCTGCGTTTTACTTACTTTTAGTGTATCTTCAGATCAATTTTCAGTTGCAGGACCTACCTTTTTCTTTACAGATGTGCAACTATTTAACAAAATAACAAAAGTTAAAAGCGAACTAATTTTAATTATTTTGATCAGGTTATTTTTATTTTTGTTTTCGCCGATGTCTTTTCGTTAGCCGAGTTTTATGCCTAAGATTTCCAGTTTAGAACCGACCTCTATTTTATATGTATCCTTTCTCTTTTGCTCTGCTATTTTTTACATCCATTAGACTCGTTAGTTTGAATGCGCAACGACAATTTTTAATTTCTGTATCCACCAATTCCATTCGCTGCTGCCTCTTTCTGTTCCTGATTGGTAACCCAAAGCTTTGTTCCATAACAACATTTTTGCTCCGGTAAAAACAGCAAGATCAACCATCTTTATCCAAGTTTCTTCTTCAATGGGCGAATCTAAATGAGATTCCAGAAATGTACGGTATAATGAAAGGACATCTTCTTTACTTCGGGCTAACCGTGTTGAATTTATAGCAATATACCAACCCAAATCAATACTGCATGGACCTTGTCCTGCGAATGCCCAATCGAAAGCCGCTACTCTGCCATCGGACATTATTGCCATGTTTGAAAGTTTGGTGTCTCCATGCAAAAAAGTAGTTGGAAGGTCTTTCCATCTTTCTAATATTTTTTCAGCAGGTTGCAAAAACATCAATTTAATTTCTTCGGGTAGTAAATCTAAAGCTATTTCTCACCCTTTATTCATGCTTTCTAATACTTTTTCAGGTGGAGGTGCAAATGAATCAGTAAGGTGGTCATCAGGACCCAGAGCGTCTACATACTGTTGCGGTACTCCTAACCAACCTAGTTTTTTTATTTCATTTGATTTCCAAAAACCTGCATGAAGCGATGCCAGAGTATTTAGAATAGTGGCCTCTGTTGCTAGATCTATGGGTTCTTTAACATCGGGAAGTAAATATTCAGAGAGATCATTCATTAGCATTGCAATTTGTCCTTTTTCCATTGCAAAGGCAATATAAGGGCAATGAACGCTGTCCCAAATTTTTAATAAGCTCTCTTCATCTAATATTGCGGCTTCTCTTCCAACAGTATCTTTTGTTCTTTGAGTGAGCCAATCAGCATTTAATGCTGTTTTTTTTAGAATAAAACGTTGTGTGGAACCAGATGTTAACTCCACATCAATAAGTTCCAAAGTAGAAGCCGAATAGCCGATTCCTGAAAGCAAGGTTTTGTTAATCTTTGAAACGGGGGCTCCTGTCATCGTTTCAATACCTTTAGAGTTTGTCAAATCTGAAATGTAAGTAAATTGTTTCATTGTGTA
>Ga0307488_10000073_pt1 | contig 73207 bp, 61 predicted proteins | sample SB02metaG_FD_202248 | JGI IMG/M metagenome (GOLD analysis project Ga0307488, IMG submission 202248) | Sea-ice brine microbial communities from Beaufort Sea near Barrow, Alaska, United States - SB 0.2 | ecosystem: Environmental > Aquatic > Marine > Coastal | place: USA: Alaska | collected...
AAGACAATAAAGATTCAAACACAGGTACTGTTCAAACTGGTGTTGAATGTACTGGTATGTATATCGGTAATTACAGCATTTCCATTAATTTGGATGGACCATCAACTGAATCTTGCTCCGTGGTTGGTAATGACAAAAATTGGGCAACTCATGCTGCTGGAAGTGTTGGGACTAATGATACTCCTCCTGTAGCTGTTATGAAAAGGCAGTCACTTTCAACAGCTGTCGGGTATACCTCCCTTCCCAACGGTGTTGATAAGGTACAAAGTATTAGTGTCAGCGTTGATTTCGGTCGTGAAGACTTAAATGAACTTGGTAATAAATATCCATTCTTTAGGGCTGCTACATATCCAACAGAAGTAACTTGTGAAGTTAGTTATCTGTTTGATGAAACTCATGGTGCTACTTCTAATGATCCAGACATTGTGGGTGATGGTGGCACTCCGGCTCAAAAACTTAAAGATGTAACAGAAGATAAAACCATCAAGATTCAACTTGATGAGATTAACCCTACTAATGGTAATGCTACCGCAGCTTACAAGATTGATCTTGGCAGCAAGAACAGGCTTACTGGAGTATCTCTAAGTGGTGGTGATGCTGGTGGTGGAAACTCTACTGTAACATATTCTTACAGTACTTACAATGAACTGTACGTAGAAGCAGTTTAACAAAAAACACAAAAGGAGAATAAATTATGGCAGCGACAGTAATTCCAATCACAGGAACCAGCGGTATCTTTCCAACAGCTGATCTAGACACCGTAACGTTTAGTGGTTTGATGGTTAGTGATACAAGCACCGTGGCTAGTGACTTAAATAGTAATGACGGTACTGAGCTTGCATTTAATATTTGTGATCATCTTTATAGCAAGATTAATGCTCAAGTTATATCTGGTCCAGATGGCGCAAACAAGGTTAGAGTGGGTACTAGTAGTACTCTATCTGGCTCAACTCTTACCAAGACTTACACATTTACTTTCGACCTTGGGTTTACCGACGTTGGAAGTCTTAATGTAGCAGACGAATAATTCTGATTAATAAGGTTTAATCAGGACGATAAAGGAAACAACTCACATGAAGCTCCCGTAAATGAGGTTTTGTAATGAAGCACCATGAGCGGGAGTTTTTTATTGCTACAATAAGAACTGGAAATATTAAATTACTTAATTTAGTCATAAAGCCTTTGACCATAGAACAGTCTGTTGAAGCAGCAAAAGTGTACGGTGACTTTTTCGATACTAGTTTATACGAAGGAGTAATGACAGAAGATCAGATGATCAAGTGGATGATTCAGCAGGGTTTATGGCATAGGGCAGACGATAATGAGCTTGATAAAATAGACAGAGCCATAGAGGATGTTAAGGTAGAAATGTTTAAAAATTATACAGACAAAGACAAGGTAAAAACTTTAAGAGTTGTATTAGGAGCCTTAATTAAGAAAAAAATAGAAAAAATTTCCTACAAAAATTCATATTTCTCTAACACTTGCGAGGGCATAGCTGCTTTAGAAAAAACCTCTTGGATTATAAAAAATAGTACATTTTTAGAGGATGAGTTATATGATTTTGAAGAGCATGATGTTACAAGTGTCATAAATTCATGGCAGCAAACTAACATGTCAGATTCACAAATAAGAGAATTAGCTAGAAATGAACCTTGGAGATCTTTATGGTCCATGAGAGAAAGTGCTGGAATAAAATTATTTATTAACAAAGATTTTCAAGAACTTACAAGTAATCAAAAAAATTTAATAGTATGGTCTCAGCTCTATGATAATATAAGAGAATCTATGGATGTACCGCCAGATCAAGTCATAGGGGACGATGATATGCTAGACGGTTGGTTTATAGAACAGGGTAGAAAGAGAAAACGAGAAGTGAAAAAGAAACATTTAGAAGATAGCCTGACTAATAAAGATATAGCTAATAAAGATGAAGTTTTCATAATGTCTAGAAAAGATGATACTTCAAATATTCAAGATGTATACGATATGAACGAACCAACAAGTCGTTGGGTTGTCAACGAAAGAGATAAGCAAATTAAATCAGAAGGCAAAGTGGCTCACCATAAATTATCAGACCAGAAGATAATGCAACAACAACAAGTCAACGAAAATATTAAACATAGGGGATAGTGAGATGGACGAATCTTTAAAAAAGATGGTTGAGGATAGGAAAAACTATAAAGAGTCCAGACAAGATAAATACAAACTAGATTCTAAAGATAGACTGTCCAAAATTCTTAAAAAGAAAATACAAACAACTATGATTGGCGCTCTGAGTAGTATGGAGCAACATTTAAGTTTTTTATGGGAATCTGAAAGCGTTTCGACAGAAGACAAAAAGGCGATGAAAGCTATTTATGAACAAATACGTTCAGAAATTTTAGATAAAGGAAATAACCAAGCAAGAAATATTGATGCTGAACTGTCTCAATATAATATTGAATGGTTAAGGTATGAGGTCAATATTCCAGTTATTAATAAAGGAAAAGAGGATTAAAATGGCAAAGATAAGGGAAAAAACTGTAGACGTTGTGCTTAACGAGGATGGAGATGGCGAAACTGTAAAGATTACAGTAAAACGTCCTTCTAGCAGTGTTATGTCTGAAGCACAAAGGGTTGCGGCTAAAAGCTGGACTGAATGTGTGCGGGATGGCATTATGACTAAGAAAGAACTTTCAAAGTTTATGAGACAACAGGGCATATGGGATAAATCTAAAGACTCTGAGCAAGACACAATTAGCAAAGACATTGCTGCTTTAGAAAGAAAGCTATATATTGGAAGCAAATCTTCTCATACTCTTAAGGCTTCTGAAGCTAAAGATATTGCTATTGAAATGAGACAAAAGAGAGCTGAACTCAGAGACTTAATTACTGAGAGAATGGCTCTAGAGGCTAATACAGCAGACGCTCTCTCTGATAACTCTAGATTCGATTTTCTTGTATATAAATGCACTTATAACGAAGATGGTCAATTAGTGTATAAATCATTAGATGATTACAATGAAAAGTCTGATGGACAGATTGCATTCGCTGCTGCTTCTGCTTTAGCGGAAATGATGTACTCTATCGACAAGGATTTTGAATCTAATCTTCCAGAAAATAAGTTCTTAAAAGAATTTAATTTTGTTAATGAAGACTTATCCTTAGTAAACAGTGATGGAAAAACTGTAGACTTAGAAGGTAGATTAATTAATATACTAGGTCAGTATGTAGACGGTAAGGGTAGCAGAGTCGATAAAGATGGTAACAAGCTAGATGAAGATGGAAATTATGTAGCTTCTGTTAAATATTTAGATGATTCTGGAAAAGAGCTAACACCAAAAACAAAAGCTAAGAAACCTATCAAAAGAACTAAAAAGCAAAAAAGCACGGAAAGCACGGAAGAAGATGGATAGGGTGTAGCTTAGTAAGAAAGGCAATATGTCAAAGTTCGTACTAACTGCACAACTACAATTACAGCCACCATCTAATGTTGGTCAGGTAGTTAAAAATTTACAAAGTCAATTAAACAGCGTTAATGTAAACGTTAAGGCTAAAGGTGCGCAGCAAGCTCAACAACAGATTCAGCAGCTTTCTGGCTCAATGAAGACTGCTAATAAAGAAGCTAAAGGTTTGGGGGATAGCCTTCAAATTTCTGTTAAAAGGTTTGCTGGTTTAGCTATTGCTACTAGAGCTGTTAGTTTATTTACTAACACTCTGGGCGGTGCTATAAGAGATGCCATTTCCTTTGAAAGACAATTAGTTAAGATTTCTCAAGTTACCGGAAAGACAATGGGTGACTTAAGAGACTTAACAAATGAAATAACTAGACTTTCTACAAACTTTGGTGTTGCAGCAGATGCATTATTAAATGTCAGTAGGGTACTATCTCAGGCGGGTTTAAATGCTAACCAGACTAGGGTTGCTTTAGACGCTCTTGCTAAGTCTGACTTGGCTCCTACTTTTGATGATATCACTCAAACGGCTGAAGGCGCTGTTGCTATCTTCAATCAGTTCAAGCAGGGGGCTGGAGCATTAGAAGGTCAGCTAGGTTCTTTAAATGCTGTGGCTGGTCAGTTTGCTGTAGAAGCCGGTGACTTGATCGCAGTCATTCGTAGAACTGGTGGTGTGTTCAAGCAAGCTGGTGGAGATTTAAATGAGCTTGTAGCATTATTTACTAGTGTTAGATCAACGACTAGAGAATCTGCTGAAAGTATTGCTACTGGTTTACGTACTATATTTACACGTATTCAACGCCCTGAGACTATTAAATATTTAAAACAATTTGGAGTTCAATTAACTGACTTAGAAGGTAAATTTATTGGTCCTTATAAAGCTGTTGGTGAACTCAGCAAAGCTCTTGCTGGACTTGAAGAAGGTGATTTACGATTTGTTGAAATTGCAGAACAGTTGGGTGGATTTAGACAGATTGGTAAAGTCTTACCATTAATTAAAGAATATTCTGTTGCCCAAAGAGCTTTAGCCGTAGCTCAAGCTGGTTCTAATTCTTTGGCTGAAGATGCTGCCAAGGCCCAACAAACACTCGCGGTTCGTATACAGAATGTTGCTGGCGAATTTGCCGCTTTGGTTAGAAGTATTAGTGAAACTGGTACTTTCCAAACGATGGCTAATACAGCTTTAGTCTTAGCTAGTGCTTTGATTAAAATTGGTGAAGCTGTAAAACCTCTTATTCCTTTACTTGGTGCTTTAGCTGCTATTAAGTTAGTTAAAGGTATGCAAGGAATGATGGGTGGAATGGCTTCTATGGCTGGTGGCGGTAAGGGCGTAATGGGTTTTAACAGAGGAGGCGTTGTCCCCGGCTCTGGAAATGGCGATACAGTCCCCGCTATGCTCACGCCCGGAGAGTTTGTAATTAAAAAGAGTAGTGTTCAAAAGCTAGGTGCTTCTAATCTTCAGCGTATGAATAATAATAAGTATGCTAAGGGTGGTAAAATAGAAGTACAAAAAGGAAAGATTGGCGGCTTCTTTTTAAGACCAGAACAAGGTGAAGACACTGAAGGAAACATTAAGGGTAAGTATGAAGTTACCAATGCTAACGCACTTTCACAACTTGGAAAATTAAAATCTACCAAGAATGCTAGTAAACTAGGATCTGAATTAAATGAATATGCAAATAACTTGACTAAAGTAGAACAGATAGAAAAAGGTTTTATTACTAAAGGTCAAAATAAATATACCCCCGGCAAAAACCAGACGCTTTCCCTATCGGGAAACATGAGCGCAGCTAACAAAAAGAGAAAAGATCAAGTCGCGGAAGAATATAAAAAAGATCTTGGTAGTGGATCTGCTAGAGTTGCAGGACAAGAAGTAGAATTTGGTGGAAGTATATCAGGTTTCTTCCCCGGAGATCCAAACTCAACTAGTCCACAAATTGCAAAACTTGTTAAACAACAAACCGAAAGAGGATTAAGAGCTACAGTTAAGGCGACAGTATCTAAAATAAAACAACAAGGACTCTTATCTGCTGGAGTTATTCAAGCACAAGATCCTAAAAAAGAAGACGTATTAAACAACTTGTTTGTAGCGGGAGGAGCTGGAGACACAGTTGAAGGTTTTGTTAATGAGGGTATTATATCAGCAATTAGTGGAGCCAAGATGGGTGGCGCTGGAACTTTGTTTGACTACCCTTCATCAAGTTTAAAAGGCGAGGGAGTAAAAGATAAACTTCAAGCCATGTTTGGTGGAGATATGTCTAGCCTAGTAAAAGCTGACGCTAAACGTACATCCAATTCTGGAACATTTGAGAGTATTACAGAAAAAATAGTTGGTGATATTAATAAAGGTAATTTTGAAGGTACAAATTTAAAACAGATGGCTACTGGCGGTCCTGTTGGTACAGATACAGTTCCCGCACTTTTGACTCCCGGTGAGTTTGTTGTAAATAGAGCTTCTGCTAAGAAAATTGGCTATGGCTCTTTGAATAGAATGAACAAGGTTGCTAAGTACGCAGACGGTGGCGTTGTACAAAAGTTTGCTGGTGGCACTACTGGAACTGGAGTAAAACCTGTAGCTTCTTCTGGAATCGCTGCTGGTAGTGCTGGATTAAATGTTGACGGTTTACAACAAGCATACAAGGTATTAGAAACTGATATTAAAAGTCATAGCATTGTAATACAAGAATCTAAAGCGGCATCAGAAAGACTTTATAAGCAGGAAGACGAATTAACTAATCGTATAAGATCAGTTGATGACTCTATGGTTAAGCTTAGAGAGGGTGCAGAGGAGGGCGCGAAGGGCGAAAAAGCCATGAAGCGCGCAACTGACCTAAAAGTTAAACTTGAAACACAAAGAATGGCTGTCGCTGAAAAAGCTATTTCTATGGATGAAAAGGCAGCTGTATATGAAAAAAATAAACAGGAGGCTATACCGAGAGCAAAAGCTGCTAAACAAGAATTCATGGCTGCTTCTCAAAGTCAAGCCATAAGATCTCCACTTAAAGGTAACATTGGAAACAGTGGCGGTGGGCCTCCTAATCCTCCTAGTGGTGGAGGTGGTCCTCCAACTCAAACAACTAAAGATAATACTGATAAGGTAAAGAAGAACACAGCAAGCCTCGAATCTATGTTTATGGGCGTTATGGCTGTGAACAGCTCTGTAGCAATGTTTAGACCTACAATAGACGCTACTAGTGGAGCTTTGTCAACAGGCACTGCCGCTATATTAGATTCTTTTACAACAGTTGCTTCTCAAGGTTTAGCTGTTGCTGCTGTTCTGCAAAAACTGGGTGTAGAGGCTAACGCCACCAACTTCGCTGGTCTTTTCCAAAAAAATGGAAAGAGTAGAGTCCAAGGAAAGATTGGTGGTCTTGCCAGATCAGCAGGAGAGAAAATAGCTGGTAGATTTAAAGCCAGTCCTGAACAAGCAGTTGCGTTCGGTCAAAGTCTTGGTTCAGCTGCACAAGCCATGACACCATTCGTTGCTGCGCTTGGCACTTCAGTTGCCGCTGTTGGTATACTTAATAGTGCAATTACAACATTTTATAATTATCAACAAAAACTTAATAAGGCTGTTGACGAGGGTGATGTTTCAGCTGCTGGAGATGCAGCAGGAGGAAAAGCTCAGTTAGAGACTGCTAATAATGCTAGAAGTATAGGCGCTGCCGCTGGTTCTGTTATTGGTATGGCTGTTGCTGGACCTTTAGGTGCGATTGTTGGCAGTATCGGTGGGGCTATAGTAGGCACAATGACTGCTGCTGTTGGACACTTCTTTGGAGCTGGAGCTGCTGCTAGAAACTTAGCAGAGGCTAATGCAGGCGTTGCTGAAACTATGAAATCCTTAGACAAGGATACTAAGAAAGCTAATAAGGCTATGCAAGCCTTCAAGGACGGAAACGGCACTGCTGTTGACGTAATGGACAAATTCCAAAATTCATTTGCTTCTGCAAATCAAAACCTTGAAAGAACTTCTGGATTTGCTACCGCCAAAGGAGATGTAACCACCAAAGACGCTGTTGAGGCACAAGAAAATGGAGTAATCACTGGAAGTCTTAGAAATGCTGGAGCTTACTTGGGTGGTGGTATGCTTGGCATGGAAACAAACTCCACTAGAAATGAAAGAATAAAAGAGCAAGGTTCAACAAGAGCTAAATCTCTTGACGCTGCTGAAAAATCTGTTAGTGCTGCTGACCCAGCAATTTCCGTTATGATGAGACAAGCTGCAAATGCTGGTCAGACCCTAGAACAATTTAAAGCAGACCTTGAGCAAAATTCTAAATCTGGAAGAAATTATTTAGAAACAATTAAACGGCTTGATGCAGCTACAGAAAATGGTGCGGGCGCTAGTGAAGACTTAGCTCAGAAGTTTAAGAATATTGCAGAGCAAGCTGAAAAGACTAGAGCTGCAATTGAAGCAATGACTTTAGGTATGGCTGGCGTTAATGGTGCAGCTAATGCAGCTGCTATGGGCTTAAATAATTATTTAAGCAGTCAAGAGGCTGGTTTTAGTACTCTAGCTAATTCTATGTCTGTTCTTGAGAATGGTGTTACTGGAGCTGCTAATAACATTAGCACAGCTGATTTTAACGCAGCTCTTGGTGAGGCTTCTGGCACACTGAGAGGATTTGGCGCTACCAACGATCAAATCAATAAGTTTGAAGCTAACATGAAGGGCGTAAATGCTGTTCAGCGAAAATTGCCAGAGTCGTTTAAAACAGCACAGAATGATCTTAAAGCTGCTGCCGCTAAGGGATTGGCTGGTGGAGGTACTGGAACTTCTCAGAAAGATGCAGTACTTGATGTTATTGTTAAAGACATTAAAGGAATGAACCTTGGCGCAGAAGTAGAAAAGAATATCCTTGCTGGCATTGAGAATATGGATTTGTCGCAAGCTGAGTTAGAACAAATTGAGCTTGGAAACTTTGACGTATTAGAAAAGAAGATTGGAGATATTGGTGGTAAACAATTAGAGCAAGTAAGAAATGCAATTCAAAAACAAATTGAAATGCAGAAAAAACTTAATGCAGTTGTTCAACGCAGATTAGCACTTGAAGATCAATATGTTAAAGCTCAACAGCGCGGAATTGGCATGATCTTAGAAATGCAAGAGATACAAGCCAAGCACGGTGGTGCGGCAGTCAGTCCTGCAATGAGAGAACAAGCTGCTATTGATTCTTTCAACAAACAGTCTGAAGCAGCTGGCGTTACTGGTGTTGCAAACGCATCGCCCGACCAAATACTTAGAAACATACAAGACACAAGAGGTCAGATTGCCCAAGCTAATGAAACTAGGATGGACTCTGCTGGAGGTGGCACTGGTCTTAGTGGAGACGCTGGAGTTGAACTAAACAAAAATCAAGAAAGACTTAATAATCTTACTAAAGCACAGTATGATCTTACTAAAAACTTAATTAGTATAAAACAACAAGAACTATCAACCATTAAGGAAAAGAATAAGCTTGAACGAGACGCAATGGACGCTCTTATTGGTGGAGACGTTGAATCCTTTATGGATAACATGGCGACCCAATCAGCACAAGCTGCTATAGCTACTGGTGACAGTGCCGCCATGAACATGATGGGTGGTCAAGCTCTTGGTCGTGCCGCTCAAGAAAATAAAAGACTTGAAGAGGCTGGAGTCACAGAGATGTACGGTCAGAAACTTGGAGGACCGGGAGGACTCACTGAGCGTGGATTCCAAGCTGTGGCTAACAATGTCGGAATTGCTGATGACAGTTTCGCTAAATCTGCTGCTGGTACTACTTTAGAAGAAACCAGTTTAGACAAAGAAATCAGAGACTTAGCAGCAAACCTTAAACCTCTAGCAGATAGTATGGTTGCTTCCGCTCAGGGTGATTTAGAAGTTGGTAAGGCTATAGAAGACGGCGCTAGAAAACTTATGAAGGCTGGAGAAGTATTAGAGAGTGCTGGTAAAGCTTTGGGAGGTAGTGATGTTGGCGAGACAGCTGAAGGTGGCGCTGGAGCAGGAGTCAAGTCAGCCACGGTTAAAGCACAAACAGCAAATATTAATGTTCAAAAAGTTAATTCTGGTGGCACGGGCGATTCCGGTAGTGGTGGGGGTATAGCTGGATCAGTTTCTAGCATGGTAAAAAGAAGTCCTGCAACTGCTTTCCAAGCTGGTAAAATGGGATTACAAGCTGGCATACCGGCGGCTACGAAGTTAAAAGCAGGATATGACATGTCTAAGATGGGCATGTCTACTAAAAACATGTCAGGTCTTACTAAGGCAGGCGGCATGTTCCAGCAGGGTGGTAGCCAAGCTCAAAAATTTGGATCTAAAGTCGCTGACTTTGGTGGTGACGTTGCATCAACCGTTAAAACTAAGGCTGGTAACTTTGGCAAAGTAGCTAAAATACAAGGTCAAAGGGCTGGCTTAAGAGCAGCTGACATGGCTAGCGATGCCAAAGCTGGATTTAATACTGGTGGTAAACTTAGCTACTTTGATCGTTCAATGATGAGTGCGGATGATATTGCAGCGGCTGATAATGCCACATCAAATATTGGTGGTAAAATGGGATCAAGAGCAAAAGACGCTTTGGGTCGTGGTAAAGATTTCGCTACTAGAGCTGCTGATAAAGTTATGGGAGCAAAAAATGCTGACAAGCTAGCATCTCGTACCAAGGGGCTGGTTGATTCAGCCAAAAACATGGCTGGAAGAGCAGGAAACAGCAAAATTGTACAAGGTGGTAAAGATTTATTATCTAATGCTTATAAAGGCGGCAAAGGTTTTGTTGGAAATGTATCTCAAGGTATGAAGTATGCTAAGGTTGCTAATCAAATGGGTCCAATGGGACCAACAGACGAGTTAGCAAGAGCTGGCGTACAAAAAACAGTTGGTGGCAGGATGGGAGCAGGCGCTAAGAAGCTGATGACGAAGGGAACAGACCTAGCAACCAAATACGCTCCGGGTCTTTCAAAGGGAGTTGGTGCGGGAGGTAAGCTTCTTAGTAAAGCGCTTGGACCCGGAATGGCTGTAGCAGACTTGGCAATAGGTGCATATAAAGGAGCTACATCTGACTCTAATGTTAGAGCTGCTAAAGACGAAGAAGGCAATGTAGTTGGTCCGGGCTTGATTGCTGACAGAGCATTAGACGAGCAAAGTTCTCTTTATAAAGGAACTGCTGGAATGTTAACTGGTAGCGCTACAGTTGGTGGTTCTATTACAGGTAGTATGCTTGGTGTTCAAGAGGGTGGTACTGCTGACCAAGTAATGGCTGGTTACGAGTCGATGGGTAGAGGAGCAGCCATTGGCGCAAGTATAGGATCTTTCGTTCCGGGCGTTGGAACAGCTGTAGGAGCTGGCGTTGGAGCAATTGTTGGTGGTGGGGCAGAATTAGTGAAGAGTGGTGGTCAGCTGATGGAAGAAAGAAAAGTAGCATCTGAATCAGCTAAAAAGACAGAAAGTATGAGGACAGCCAGTGTAGATGATTCTGGACTAGACGTATTAGAAAGAAACAAGGCAAAGGAGCAGGCCAGATTACAAGATGAAATGGCTATGGCTCAATCCTCTGGAAACACTCAAGAACAAGAAAAAATACAGTCTAGACTTGCAGAAGATGAACAATCAAGAAGAAGTAAAAGAAAAGAAAATAGAAGTTACTTCTCTGCGTTTACTGATTCTATTGGCGCAACTGACACAACAGCTGACAGCGAAGAATACAAACAATATCAAAAAAGTCAACGTACAGCTGGCGCTAGTCCAGCAGCTGCTGGAGCCGTCCCATCTCAAAAGAATGTAGCGGCTACTGGTCAAGTCGCTCAGGCTGGAGCAGGAGGGGTTGGACTTGATCCAGAATTATTAAATAAATTCTCCGCATCTCTAGAGAAGTTTAATACTGATTTATCTGCTAATATAGATAGATTAGAAAATACTAAATTAGAAATTAAATTAGCTGATACAAATGTTAGTGTAAATATTAATGACGGTGGAGTACTTCAGAAACTTACACAGTTGATGGGTGACGTTGTGAGTCAGAAGATTGAAGAGAAATTAGCTGAAACTAGACAAAACCCAGATGGTAGTAATGCTGCACCATCTTCTAGCCAGTTGTCAAACTAGGAAAATAAAATGGAATGTTCAGTCAGTACTCAAAGGTCAAGCCCTAAAGCTATTAGTAAAATAAGAGCTGGCGCACCTATAGCTAACATAACAACCAGCGATTCTTTTTACGCCACTCAAGAAGCTTTAGCTTCTAATGCTACCGTTTTCAGAAAGGTTGATGGGAAATTTAAATCCTCTAGTTCAGTTAGAGGAACTATTTCTGTAATTGTAAATATAGGTATTGATACTGATATTGACATTATATCTTCTGTGATTGCTGGCGCTTTTGGTTCTACAGATACGACATTAATAGAACAAATATTGAATCAATTTATATCTGATGGTAAAGCTGATGGTACTATTACAGATGATATGTCTGACTCTGAAATTACTAAATTATTTTTAGACTATTTAGAGTCCAGCGGTTTCTCTAACTCTACAGATTCTACAAAAGAACGGTTAAGTGGCTCTGGTTCTATAAGATTTATAGATGTAGAAGACGTAGAAGTATCACTTACATCACCAACAATAAACAAAATATATATTAAAGCAAGGACTCCTCGCGTAGATCCATATTTTAATGCTTCCGATGAAGATGGAACTTCTTATGGTGGCGCTTTAAGCAGGAAAGAAAAAAATGGTAAAATTGTTGCCAAGGCCAAGGGTGGAGTTATCTCTTGTAGATCTAGAGTTGCTGGCAAGTCTAAGTTTACTAACACCTATGTAGATAAAATTGGCGGTCACGTTAAACAAATTAACAGACTGAGAGATTTCTCAGCAACTCAAAAATTTTATCCTATCAAAGATATAAACATAGAAAAGAATAATGTTTCCTTTGTAAACAAAGCTCTTGACCCCAGCGGTTTATACAGAAGTGTAGACGAAGGATTATTTACTGGTAACTATACTAAGTCATTTAAAGTCAGTTCACGTATCTCTGACGAGTTTGGAAGTTTTATTCAACCCTCATCTGTATACTCAGAAGGTAATTTTAACTACGAATGTGAATTAACTCCTCCTAGAATTAAGCCAATCGAAAACTTCTTGTTTATTCGTGCAGCAGCTCCAATGTCAGTATTAGAGTCTGATATACCACCAGAGTATAGAATACATAACATTAGGTGGACAGACCCATCTGGTAATATAATATCTACTTATAAAGACATTAAGGTTAGAGGTGATAGTAAATTTAGTACTGAGGATGAGAATTATAATTTTGCTACATATGTAACAGAGCCTATTATAAATAACGCTAAGAGACCTAACTGGGATACGTATGAAAAACTTCCTATATTAACAGAGGCTAGTGGCTATAAGCTTAATATGGATTTTGAGGTAACGTGTTTTCACAAACCATTTTCTCCAGAGTTTAATAAAGGTTATGAAGAGGGGTGCAGTTTAGATTTTGTAATAACTGGTGATAATGATTATATTGGGTTGGATGGATCTCCGCTATCCACTCAAACTCAGGGTTTTGATTTTACTCCTAATAATTCTATTAGAATATCAAACATTGAAATTGCTGCTAGTGGATCTAAAGGTCCATTTGTAGAGAATTACATACCTCTTTACAATCTGCCTCCAACAGAAAGTTTAAGAACCACAAGAAAGATTTATCCTACAGAAATATTATTGCAAGACTATACCACCCGTGTGCATCCAGAAGTACAAACTTTATGGAGATCTTCACCAGACAGGGGCGTTTATTCATTTAACAATACAGTTAATGACAAGGCTGGTATGAAAAAAGCTTTGATAGACTTCCAATCAGAAAGGTATATAGAATTAATATCAACTAGTCCAATCTCTGATTCTGGTAAATTAAAAGTTAAATTTGAACATCAACCTCCAGTTTCTGTAAAACAACCGACAAATGGAGAGTGGGGCTTGGGAGGCAAGAATAAGTATAGTAGACTTAATAGTGCTAAGGTTGAATTAGTGTCGGGGCCAGACGAGTTTTTCCAAGTAGACTCAATTGAACTACACGTTAGGGCTAAAAAAGCTGTTGGAAGTCGTGATTATGTTTTAGATGTTGTGGGCTTTACGGACGATGGTTTACTCAATGTTTCTTCTGCTGTTGGTGGATTTTTACAGAACAAAGATTCTGGAACTGGATCAATACCAATAACATCAGGATTCAAACAATCCAACTATCTGACTTCTTCAGCAGAAAGCGTTTCGTCTAGAGAAGGTTTCTTTGAAAAGACAACTACTGCAAATGCGGGGGGCGATCATTATCTTCTTAGCACTGCTCCGGTGGTTAATTCTACTGAACTACAAGACTATGTAATACCTCTTAAAATTTATAGAAGTACAGACAAGTTTGGCTTACAAGAAGACTATTCTGGATCTAACAACTTTGAATCTTTAATACTTGATATATTTCCTTTACCTACAGGCGCTGTAATAGCTAGAGTAGATTTAGAAGTAAAGTATATACCTTCTAATGCGATTACCATGCATACACTTGGTCATGGCTCTCAAGAAGTATCTAGAAGGTACGCATCTTTGCAGTTAAATAAAATGGGCAGTAATGACGACAGGCTAAATTCTATATGGACTGAAAAGCCTTTATCTCTCATAGAAAATATACCACATGCTTATACAGCTCCTGCTACACTTAAAACCAATTATGCTAGAAGGTGGAGAGGTGTTGACGGAGGTATAAAGTCTGGACCTTTCCAAGCAGATCAGTTTGACTTAGCATTTGAGAATCCACCTCTTTACTATCCATTCACCAAGGGTCACTATCTCTTTAACGATATACATATCAACCCAGCTTTTGATCCCGATAATAATATCAATACAATATACTCTGACCAAAACCCAGAGATATCTAATACTGCCACTTATGTTGGTAATCTAACAGGTAATCTTGTCAAAAATATTGGCATGAGATTCCAGACTGACAAGTTATTTGCAACGCAAGATAGAGACTATAGAACAATAGATTGGACCACTGCGGGTCATGAGCTGTATGGTCAAATTACAGACGGTTTTGATAACGCCATACGTGTTAATCAAGCTTCTAACAATATTAATTTTGGAGATATCAATACTAACAATGGATTCTCTGTGTTCGTTAGATTTTCTCCAGACATCTCTGTTAGCGGTGCTGATTACAACCTGTTTAATTCTGGGGTCTTGGTTTCTAAGTGGGATTCAGGTAAAGATCTTGAGTTTACGTTGGGGTATAAAGACGGCAAGCTTACTGGACACGCACGAGATAATACTGGTAATGTGGTAACAGTTCAAGATCCTCTTTCTTATACAAATTACTCCTACCCTCTTGCAGCTGTTCTTACTTATAATGATCAACTGTCGGGTAAGCTAAGATTATACACAGATAATGAAATTGCTAGTGGAAACTTTAATGCGTTAAGAGCTTCCTCGTCTGCGTTCACAATACATTCTAGTGATAGTGATTTAGTAGTTGGTAACTCATACGGCTCAGGTGTTGGCATGAGTGCGTTTATAACAGAGTTTGGCATAGCTGAAAGTAATCCTTCTGGAACTTTAATTGTTCCATCAAAAGCTAATATTACTAGACAAGAAAGTAACATAGATAGATTTTTTGATTCGTTTAGATCTAAATTCTGGAACGTTGGAGAAACATATAAAGATGAACGATTTAAGATTTGGGACTTTATAAATGAAGAAGCTAGCCAGTGGCATATCGGAGGATTTAAGTTCTGTGAATTTGGTGCGTCTTTTGACACAATGACCAATAGGATTGGTCAAGACTTAATAATTCATGACCATCAAACTAGCGGTGAAACTTATGGCACAATATGCGACACCCCCTTGCCTAATAATGTTTTGGCTTCTGGTCTTTCTTATCACACTCAAATAGAAAATGATTTCTTAAGAATACATTTAGATGATGTAAGAAGTAAATTTATTGCAGCCGCTCCAAGACTTGTTAAAACTTTTCCAAGAAGTTATGATCCTGCTACAGAAGCTATTGCGGTTGACACAATTGTAGAACATGACACTACTGGTGACATACAGTGGCCTGATGGTAATGTTGGTCCTAAGATTATAGTTAGTCTTTACACTAAGAGAAAAGAAACTGACCTTTTTGACACAACAAACTGGGGTTTAATTAATCGAGATTATCATTACGTTGGACCTGAAGACTGTTGGCAGAAACTTACTAGTAAATTTACTGTAGGAAATATAACTGATAAAACTACAGAACCTTGGTCAAATTTCAACCGTGACCAGTTAATAAAAGAAACAGATCATTATCTATACTCAAATGATATTAATGATATGTTCTTGCAGTATGATTTAGCTTATCCTTCTGGTGATTTTAGGTCTCAGGTTAGAATGCATTCGGCTGAAGTTAGGCTTGAAGATGCGTTACATCTTAAAGATGTTTTATATATAGATGATTTTACTCTTTACGCTAGTGGAGAACCTAAAGCTTTTGAGAATATGAATTTGTTCTGTCAGGAACCAATTTATTATAACACGCCAGAAATGAACATATTTGCTTCTGGAGGACTAATGCCACATATTAGTGGGGGCATGAACTTCTACAGCTCTGGTATTGGTCTTTTGTCTGTTGGACCTATGAGCCTCTTTACAACAACTCCTGTTGGTATTGTTTCGTCATTACACGAACAGCCGGGAATGATTTTGCATACAAATGGTATCGAAGACTTCTTCAGTAATAATGGTGGAAACTTTGGATCTCTTGGTTTGGAATATCAAGATAATAAAACCAACGACGTTATGTTTGGTGCTGTTGGTGATCTCGGTAGGTCTTCGACGATTATGGCAATGTATGCTCAAAATGATGATTTATTTAACGGTCCACACTCTTTGGCTCAGGCTCCTTTGTTTGTTAGAGCTATGGATGAAAATGGGAAAGATCACAACAATATTAATTTACAATTTAATTTATACACAGAAGGTTCATCTGCATACTTTTATAGAGATGAAATAAAAGGGATAACAAAGAAGGGGTTGTATCAACAACTTAACTTTATTGTTAAAACAGACGATATAGAACAGACATCTTCTGGCAATATGAATTTTTATGTTAATAGTTTTGATCCAACTATATTCCATGCTAACGGATCTATGCCACTTCATACTGTAAATGTAAATCCAATTAATGATTCTCAAAATTATCTAACATCCTTCTACTGGAATGGTTCTAATGTTGGTAGTGCAATTGATATTAGAGATAATTACAGGTTGGAATATGATGCTAATGATGAAATACGTGGCGTTGTAACTATGTGCTATGGAGATTGTGACAATAACGGAAACTGCATAGAGCAACAACTATATACGCACGACACTCTGTGGCTAGATACGCAATGTATACCGGGAGGTGTAATTAGACCTATAAATGTATACAATAATAGTGAGACTATTGGCTACAACACCATAGAAACAGGATACAGGAATAATTATTATGGTGTTAGAAAATTCACAAATTTGATACCGGGACAACCTTACGACATTACGATTTCCGCACAGTCTGCTGAAGAAGGAATACTGGAAGTTCCTAGAGAAATTAATGAGATGGCCTATGGATCAACCGATGAAGTAGATTACAGCGGAATTAAATTGGTTGCTCCAAATGGCAAACGTAATATCTTTGATGAGTTTGCGTACTCAGTAGATATCGCAGGTGATTTGATGGCTGTTGGCGTTCCTCATTTTGACCTAGAAGACAATGGAGAACCAATACCAAACGCTGGTTCAGTTTTTGTATACAGAAGGAATCCAGCACCAAGTGGTTATGATTGGTCCACTCAAGATGATAGAGCCGGATGGTCTTTTGAATCTCAGTTAGCAATGCCTAGTGGTTTCAGACTTGATAGGTATAAAACCCAAGTCGTAGATATCTCAGAGGGCAAAAAGGTTATTGGTCAAGCTAATCAAAGACAGTGGATAAATGGTCAGAAAGGTAGAGAGCTTGGACACTCCGTTGCAGTATCTTCTCACAATGGTAGAGAAGTTATTATTGCTGGAGGTCCGGGTGGTGTTTGGCAAAGAAACTTTGCAGGTTTAGATCCTGACCCAGTAAGAGTAATACTATTTGTATTTACTGACGAGTTTATTCCTACTATACCTTGGCCTCGAAGTGCAAGCCGACCAACAAGTATAGACTACAGAGAAATACTGAAATATATCACAGAAAGAGATACATACTTTAGATATTATTGTGATCCAGCTGTTAAATTTGATGTTCAAATTGTAATATGTGAGGGAATATTGGGTACATCTTCAGAAGCATCTCCTAATTTTGAAGATGACACAGTAACACCCCCAGACTTCATACATAAGCGTCAGATACATAGAATGGGCGTGTTTAATAATGTAGAAGACTTTAGACAACAGCAAGATTTAATAGTTTCTGAACTTAAAACTATATACCAAGACTTATTCCCAAGAAATGATTCTATAGTAAATAATGGAATGCCTCCAATACTTGGTTTTTATGTAGATGACAGTCTATCTTATGGTACTAGGGCTTTAGGCTCTTCTTTGCCAGATAGAATTGAAGGTGGAGTTTTAGAGAGTTTCCAAAATTGGCTTTCTGATTACACATATGAAAATGGTTTAACGGATTATACTGGAGCTGCCGCAAGACCATTCTTCTACAAGAAAGTGGCTCGTGATGAAGGTTGGGTATCGCAGGCAGCTTCTATTTTAAATTCAGCGTTAGATAGAGATAACCTATTCGACGGTGGAGCAGTAAGATTATTTGCCAACAACTTAGGCACGTTTACAGAGGGCTTATCTGAGTTCAATATAAACGCACCTAGTGGTGGAGCTGCTTACATTTTTGAAAATTTAGACTACGGATGGGAACTAACTCAAGAGATATTATCACCAACTACTAACAATAATCAATACATTGATAGATATGCCCACGACGTAGCAATTAGCAAACATGGCAACGCAATAGTTATAGGTTCACCCTTTATAGATGAAGCTGTTCAGATTTACGAGCATAATCCTGATTCTTCATTTTACTTCAGTCTTATTAGCTGGTTAAGAAATTATGGTCCACAGGATACTTCTTATGGAGAAATATATCAAGCTGCTAGAAGTCTTAATAATAATTTAAAAGGATCTATTACTAGTAGTCAACAGCTGTCTGTAGCTAAAGACATATTCTATAATTCGTTAAGTCCTAGTGGAAGATTTGAATTTAGATTGTATCGGAATGAACACGACGGTGCGGACTATAGAATTAGAAAAACTTATAAATATAGCGACCTTGGTGCTGGGCATAGCTGGGATTGGTTGGCTAAAGACCACATGCCTTCTTCTAGAATGGGATATAGCGTCGATGTCAATTCAGACGGAACAACCGTTGTCGTGGGCTGTCCGACTGATAGTTTAGGCGCAAGAGATGCAAGTATATTTTGGTACAAGCCCGGTGTTGGTTGGAGTACCGATACTGCTCAGTGGTTCTCTAATGTAAATGCCGGTTCAATTAGAATATTAGAAGGTAGAAAATATTATCCTCATGATACTGTTATGCAGTATGGAGTATTCGGCAATCTAAACAGGACGCTAGCTGGGGCTGATCAAGACACTCCACTGTATAATCATTATCACAATGCTTTTACTAGTAGGAATATTAAATACATAGAATCTGAATTTACTGATCCAGAAATTCCAGAAAATGTTGGAACTTTAATGATTATTACGCCAGAGGTTGACTCTCTGAGTGAAGAAGTTGTGAAAAATATTAAAGATTGGCTTGCTCTTGGCGATAGAAATTTAGTATTAGTGGGCGATGATCCTTTCTACGAAACCGACGAGAAGGGCAATCAAGGAGCTTATGCTAGATCAAATGATATTTTAAATAGATTACTAAGTAATTTAGATTCTAGGATGAGAATAGAAAAAGCAGCTACCCGCTATGAATCAATGGTTGATCAGGACACTGGTTTGTATCTAAATGTTCAACCTTCTTATGTTCCTCAAGTGGGCAAAGAAGCACCAAGACCAATGCGTTCGTTTATTACTGGCACTAACATAAGAGGCTCTGGAGTTGGTGATATTAGATTTTATGATGAAGGAATATCTGATAGTTACCAGTGTCAGAAAGCACCAGAGTATAGCATACTGCAAGGTCTGGACCAATTGCCTTTCCAAGAAAAGAAAGGCTATGAATCTGTTAACTATAAGTGTGAACTGCCTATTAAACACAAGGGCGACTTAAGAGCTTCTTGGTGGGATGAGTGTGAAAAGGAGACACCAAGGGGAATTATACTTGTTCCGTATCAAATAAACCTTGCCTTCCAATACGGCAGTCATCAAATTCAAGATTGGGGATGCGATGTAGAAGCTAAATCTAGAACAGATAGGTTGACAGAAGGAATGGAACCAGTTCCTATTTTAGCCGCTGCTGAAAGATTAAATAAAGTACAATTTAATGAAGGAAGTCCAGAGGAAATTTATGAAGAACGATATGTCTCTGGTCAAGAGTTTGTACCTAGAAATACAAAGCAGTTTACTAGTAATGTTAATTCTACAACACCACACTTTTATTGGACTGCTGAAAGTGGTAATTTTTCATCTATAAATTACAATTATTATAATGTTCAAAGATCTAGAAGTAAATTCTTAGAAGTCGGCAATCCTATACTGGAAGAAAATAACAAGACAGCTATAGCTATGGCTAAGTCTGAAATACTAGAATCAAGCAATGAAGTAATTGAACCTATAACGGATAGTTTCCCTGTAGCCGCTAGAGAAGCGTATGGTCCATCAGAAGTACATTTGATATCTATGCTTAAAACAGAATCTGTAAGCATACTGAACTGGAGTGACGACGCTAATGGTAAGTTCTATATGAATTTGACAGATAAAGCGACTGCTGGACAGCTAGGTGGTGGAGCAAGAATTATTCAACTTGGAGGCTTTACTGGTAATGACAGTTTCCGTCAAGCATACCCACGGGTTGAATCTGGCGAAGGATCTAGCTTACGTCAATTTTTTGAAAATCTTGGTAATTTTGTAACAGAAAATTTTGATCCGTTAAATATTAATGATCCCGGCGTTAACGCTGACGTTGCTTGGATTGCTAATCCAAGAGGAAGACCATCTAACCAAGAAATAGTAGAGCTAAAGAAATGGCTTAATGATAATCCAAATTCAAAACTTGTAATTACTTTTGGTGATGATTCTCACACTGGTCTCAAATTTGAAGAGAGGCCGGGTTTAGTACAATTAATTAGAAATGCAGAATATTTATGCGAAGAGCTTGGTCTTTCTATGAAGCCATATTTCATATCACAAAAATCTAAGTATGCCACACTCGACGATACTAGTAATAATGTGTCGATAAATAGGGCTGGCTATCTAAGCATTTATCTTAGAGGAAGCGGAAACTCTGATCTTGTGTTTGGGGAAAGAGGAAGTGCCTCACAGATTGAAAATGATGATAACTACTACAATGCGATTACCGTATCACCAGCAGAAAGGTCTAAGTTTGAATTTATAGCCATTGAACCTAACAATGCCAATACAACACTTTATATAGATGCTAATATCATGGGAACTAGATCGTTCCCCGTTGGCACTAGTATAATTAGAAGTGGACAGATAAAGGCTACGTTTAACGTAGAGCCAAATAAATACTATAGAATGTTTTTTGAAGAAGTGAGTAATTTTCCTTCTGAAAGAGGGTCGCTAAAATACACCATAACTAATTGTGACGTTAGTAGTCTGTTTAAGCAAACCAATGGAAAACCGGGACAGAACGCTAGGGGTAATCCACAAGGTGATATCTTAGATTATCAAGCGCAGTGGCCCATGTACGAACTGAACGATAATCAGCCAAAACCATACTATGAAAAACAAGAAGATGTTAAGATAGGTTATCAAGTTGACGGAGTTCGTGGTGGGGTTGTGCTGCCACCAAAAAACCAAAGTTCCGTTGATGACAAGAGATATTGGCTTGAAGGTATAGGAGGTATGGTTATTGGACAATCAAGGATTGTTAGAAGGTCTGTGATTCTTACAATACCTGAAGGTGTTACAGAAATAGACCTTTTTGTTTCTGCCGATAATTTTATTCCAGAAAGGGAGAATCCAATCGACTTCGATAGTTGGAGGTTAGTTGGCGTATCTGGTATTGAAATTGAACCACCGTTTGATGTGTTTGGAGGATTTTTTCGACCTGTTTATTCTACAAGAGAAGTTATTACACCAGCAATACCTCCTTCTACAAGAGAATACACAGTAGACAGAGAGATAAGTAATCCAAGTCATAAGTATTGCCCAAGTGATGATTGTATAGAATCTTTCACACCACCAGACGGTGGAGATGATATAGCTGATGGACCCGTTGTTGCTGCTCAAGAACAATACTTTCAAGCTCCTTTTGAATATGGAGCTGAAAGATCCTGCATTACAGTTATAACAGATGCTAGCATGATACAAGGTTTAACCGCCACGGTTGAAAATGATAGTCAAACTATTTCCCCCAAAGTAATTAACTTCATACGACAATTTTATAGATATCCACCAGATATGGACTTTGACTTTACTGGGGAGGAAGCAGGATTAAGATATACATCTATTACAAAAGTTGTTTCACCAGAAAAGAGCAGTCCTGCTAGATTATTAGCCTCTGAAGAAAATGAAGGTTTTAATAGTCTGTTTGGTGGATACAATCAAGGCAGAAAATCTGCAATTAGTTTTGGTAATGATGAGGTTCTAAGAAGAATAACTGAATTTCAGTGGATTATGCCTTCCGAACCATTAGAACACAAAGGAAGCGCCTTCGTTGAGAAGCGAGTTCCACCGCCCACAGACACCAGCGATGAAGCGCGAGAAGCAGCTAGAGACGCACAGCGTATTACATTCTCAGGAATTATGGCAAGTTACGGCTGCTATTCTAAGTTTAATGTAGAAGTAAATGGAGAAAGATATTACGACACAGGGATGGGTCAATTACCACCTAATTTCATGCAAACTTTTGGTCATGACTTCTTAGACTTTGATCAAGTCAGTCACTTAATATCTGGATACCCCGGAGACCTATTCGGATATAATGTAAAAATTGATGAAGACGATGTAATCTATGCTGGTTCTCCTTTTGCTGCATTTAGTGGGGAAACAATTACACCTTGGAGTGAAGTTGTAGAAAATACTCCTAATGGACCACTCTACAATGCACAGCTTGGCTATTATGGTGGAGCTGGCGCTGTATATAAAATAGAAAAAACAATGGACGGAGTTGGGCCAAATGATACAATTACTCCTTGGACATCAACAGGTAAGGTTCAGCCCAATTCTTTAAGCGTTGGGAACAATTCGACGAGAAGAAGTGACAGGTTTGGATCTGAAATTGTAATTGATGCAGACTTTATGGCTATATCTGCTCCAGATCATAGTGACGATTCTTTAATTATTAGAAATTTTGGAGATTTTGTAAGGAAGGAATTTAATGATCAATTCTCTGTCGGAACTTTAGAGACCCATGACACTGGAGACTTATCTCTTAGTCAAGAAATTAGAAATAGTGGACAAGTAATAGAAAACGCTGGAGCAGTTTACACTTACGAAAGAAAGATAAAAGATTGGGGAACAAAACAACAAGATTGGGTTTTCTTGCAAAAAGTCATAGCACAAGGTTATAACTCTAGATATTCTCAGAATCATGAAACTGAAGCATTTGCACGTAGCATCGCAGTGTCAAGAACTAGAAGGTCAGATTCAGATTATGATCTAATCGTAGGCGCTCCTTTGCATCAATATGGCTCAGGTGTCGCGTCTCAACTTGCACCTTCTGGTGGAGCTTTGTATTCTTATGACGCGATGATGAGAAGACCTAAACCCTCATTTGCTCACCCAGATACTAATGTTGAGGGCAGGATATATGGATTATTAGGAGACTCTATAGGACAAAACGAAAAATATGTTAATTTTGATTTTAGAAACAATAATGAGTTCGATAAAGTAACTTACGAAAAAGCTGTAGTTTACGCTAGTACTGATGGTGAAATATTTATAGAAGCTTCAGGCCAAGACAGAAATGATAAAGGTTATGCAATACACAGGCCATTTATAAAAGAAATACGAGGAGCTTACAAGCATGGCGTGTTTAAACAACAATATTCGCCGCTATTTGTAAGAGGGAAACCCCCTACCCACACTGGCCTTCTACCTCTATTTGCTCCTGCGCCGGGAGGAAATGTGTATAATAATATGTCCATGTTCAACTATGGCGTTCAAGGGATAGCATCTGGTGACATGAGTTTATTTACTCAAAGCGTAGCACCAAGCTCCGTGAGCGACCAAGGATTTAATTTGTATACTTTATGTAGTGGCGTATCTTCTAGTGGATTAGATTTATACGTCAGGGGTAAGTTTTAAAAAGGAAAACGAATAATGGCAAGTACTTTACAATTTAATAACAACGGTGGTATAATCCAACCAGTTCCACTGTTTAGTCTTACAGCGACACCCTTGCAAAATAAAATAGGCAAGTTTGGTTCTACTTTCCAACTTTCCATTTCTGGAGCCATTGTCTTTAATCACAGTACTAATTCCAGATCCACTAAAGTTTTAGGCGTTACTGGAGGCGATGCAGTTAAGGGTAATGGCCTAGAACATATTGCTCATACTCAAAGCATGATTTTAAAATTGCTTGACCAGTTTAAGAATGAAAACGAAGGCTTGTGTGTTAGCATTCTTGACGCTAGTTCTAATAGTGACGTACTAACATTTAAACGTTGTAAAGTAGAGAGTGTTAATTTTGAAGAGGGTATACATGTAAATATATGTAGATATACTATCAATTTAAGTTCAGACGCTTTATTTACCGGAAATGCGGGAACCAATCTTCATCCACAATCCATGATGGACTTACATGAGTATAATGTTGATTATGCCAACGACTCATCGCTGATATATATGTTAGAAGATTTTACAGAAAGTTGGGAGATATCTCCTGACGACTCTTATGGAACTTCTAGCCCCAACGGGTTAGTACAAACCCCAAGAAGCTACACCATATCAAGAACTGTTACCGCTGTTGGAAAATCCCCAAGAACTAGAACTACAGGCGAGGCCACAAACCCCGCTTGGGTTAATGCAATTAATTTTCTTACTAAGTATATTTACACGGATGATGGCAAGGGAGATCCATATAATGGCATAAGTAGTATTTTATCCCATTCGTTACTTGGGCTTCATGAAGGACATGGATCTTATCAAGCATATAATCATGGTAGAACTGAACAAATAGATAAAGCTACTGGCACTGTTACCGCCACTGATAACTGGGTTTTAGCCAACGCAGATGATTTCGCTTTAGAAACTTTTGAGGGTAGTGTTAGTTCTGATCTTTCTAATCCTTTTGTTAAAGTTTCAATTAGTGGAACACTCAAAGGGTTAGGAGTGTGGAATGCTGACGCTGACTACGTGGACGGCACGGGATTACACGCCGCCAGCCCTGTGTATAAAGCTAATCAGAAATGGAACGTCATATCAAATAATGGAAATTTCGGAGTTGCTTGCGCGCTATATAAAAGAGCTAACGCATTATCTGCTGTTAGCCTTAATAGCCAACCCTTATCCATAACTGTTGGAAGAAATGAAATTAGTGGTGAAATAAATTATTCTTTAGAGTTTGACAATAGACCTACTAATTACTTTAGTAATGTTTTATCTGAAAATGTACAAATTAATGATACGTACCCCGGAGACCAATTCGCGGTGATTCCAGTTATTGGTAGGGCAATTGGTCCAATACTACAATTTACTTTTGGAAGAACAGAATACAAGAGAAGCATTTCTATAGATATACAATTAGATTATTCAGATGTAGATTATACAAGAGCTGGAAGGAATAAATTTATCTTATCTAGACCTAGCACTTCGCCGGGGATTCAAGATGAATTAAAAAGTTTAATCGCTTCTATTTCTCCTGCTACTGAGCCGGGAGTTAGAAAATATTTTGTTAGCCCACCACAAGAATCATGGTCTCCTAAAGATGGTAAATATTCCATATCATTAGAGTGGACCTATGAGATGAATGAATAAGGAGTTTTATAATGGAAAGAGATACAACATATAATGATTATTTAGGCCCTCAATCTTTAGGGGTCACTACTTTTCCAGCAGGTAAACACAAAACTTTTTTGGGAACTAGCTCGCCAGATGAGCCAACTGAACTGTGGTTTTTACTTCCTCTTACAGATGCTAATTTTGAAGACCGAACGCAAACAAATTTTTCAAATGTGTTGATAGGAAAACATAATAAAGCTGGAGGTATGGTCGGACAAAACGGAAGATATGGTTTTATACACAACCCACCAATTCACGAAAATTTTTTAAGAGCCAATGAGGTACGAGTCCAATCTCATGGAGAAAACCCATTGAGACCTTATAGGATTGGACCTTTAATGCCAACGCGAGGACTAAAGGGTAGATATCAATACAAAGACGCATACTACGTACAGATTGATCACGTAAAAGACCCGCAGGGTACACACGTTCAAAAACAAGCAAGCACTATATCTTCTTCAGCATATGCTTGGAATTCAGAAATAAAATTCAATCAATATGTAAGTATCTATCCTCCTGCCGAGGAGAGTGGGGAGGAAAATAATGCAAGCCTTGACTTGGGAAGCTCAAGTGTCAATTTTACAGATATAACATATTCTAGTAGCTCTACGGTTTTAGCTTTTAGTCCTTACTCTGACGATTTTGGAGGCTCAAACTATTCCTCAACACCAAATCAAAATCAGTCGCAGTCTCTCGATCCCTCACTAATGAGTAATGAACAAGATTCAGTAAATTCAAATCCAATAACGAGTTATTAAATGTCATCATTATCCCAAGCTACAAATAATTTTCAAGAGTTCGCTGCCTATCCCACAATGAATATAGAGCAGCAGACGTTCTTAGGAGCTTCTGTTAGAAGTTTTTCTGCTAACGGTGGCTTTGGCGACACTTCTTCTACTTTATCAGTAGACTTAATAGTTGATGAGTACAACAGTGGTGATGGTCCAGCCCTTGGAATGGGTAAAGGACAAGACGTTTACCATAATGGTAAGTACGATGAGTTCAAACCGCCTCCTGCTGGAAGTCCAGTGTTTTTTACAATGGGGTCAACAAGGCAGACAGTGCAGGACGTATTTAAAAGAGCTTACGATCAATACTATTCCAACCCCCTGTTAACACCTACGGTCCAGCCAACCAGCCCCTTTTATAATCATTTTAGTTTTGGTGGCATATTGCAAACTTATGTGCAAACTAGAGGTCCGGGTGGAAATCCATTTTTTTCCGCACAAATTGTAGACCCAAGAGAAATACTATCAAATGTACAAGTCATATTAAATAATTATGGTGGATCTACTTTTAGGAAAGACAACATATTAAATGTATACGGTTTTTTAGAATGCAATACATCAAAGACTAAAGCTCAAAGAAAAAATCCTAAAGCAATTTCAATTCTGAATCAAGATTTTACAGAAATAAAGTTCGATAAAAACCACACAAATTATAAAGGGGTTGACGCACTCGGATTTCTCTACCAGATACAAAATCTTGGCTCAAAAGCTTCTTTTGATAATATTTTAAAGTTTAGATTTAATAAAATTAACTCAATGACCCAAACACATCTTGGCACTGAAGGAAGACCAATTGAAGTATTTACAGGAACTGGATTTTCAAGAAGATCGGAAAGAGGTATACCTTACTATAGAGTTGTTCATGCAATCAACTCGCTATTTGGTCATTATGGAGAATTAGAACCAGAACATGACAGAGCAGGATTTTTTAACTCTGTTAATTTTAGAGGTGTTAAGTATGCTATTGATTTATCAGATTTACCCGTTTTAGCCCCATTCCACTATCTTGAGTATGATCAAATAAACCTACTTGATTTAATTATGGAAATATGTGACACGTTGAATCACGATGTTTTTGTAACATTACTTCCTATCGTAAATCATAAGGGTTGTAGGAAACAATTTGATTTGAAAGATGACCCTAACCATAAATATGAAGCAGTTATAAAAGTAATAGCAATTGATAGATCTACTCCATTTAATTTATCTGCTATCAAAACTTATATAGACAATCTTAATGTAGACGAAATGAAAAGCAATGATGTTGGATATGAGCTTGCTAATAATGTTACGGATAAAATTGTCGTTGGTGCAAACGAAGTAGAAAATTTTTACTTTAGGAGCGACCTTGATAAAGTTTATAAAGATGATTCGGCAGCTGCTTGGCATCCTGATGTTAATTTAAGTTGGAGCGTATTGCCATACTATGGAACCTTAGCTAACAAGGGGGTGACAATACCAGTAGGAAGAGGGGCTTATCAGCAAATACTCTTAGATACAACATCCTTGTTCGCCTACGGTGTTGGAAATTTTTATGTAGCTACAGAACTAGAATTGCGAGCTGCACTGATGTCTTTTGAGTCATGGAGAGATTTTCTCTTAATGTATGACAATATCTACATGGAACCAGTTTCTGGAGGTGACATTAAAGGCTTTGCAGAGGGTGATGGAGAATATAAAGTTACTGTTCCCCGATGCGCTATACCTCCAATAAAAGCTGAAGAAGATTTTGACGGAAATGGTGATCCTCAGAATTCTTGTCACCCACCGTATGGTTATCCTCTTTATTGGAAAAGAGCTGGAGCAATAGGTATGCCACAGGCCGGATTAATATCTTCTGCTTCTTTTAATAAAAGGATTGTAGAAATTACATCAGAATTAAAGAACGCTAGTAGGGATGGTAAAGGCTCTACCAACTTACATGATGCCGCCATTCAGCAATTAGGAGAGATAGACAGGAGCAGATTAACAACAGCTGAAAAAGCATTTTACGATGAACTTCACGTCGCTATTAAGAATGGTCAATACACGGCATTTATAGATGAAAGTCGTTTGCAGGCGATGTCTATAGTTTCTGCTTCTAAGCAGCAAACTAAAGCAAACATGGAAAACGTAATGCGTGTTTATAATTTTGTTAGGTCTGTTGCTAGTGAATGTTTAGGTAAAAAGTTTTTAGTTGCATTGCCACAAAAATGTAATGACAACTGGCATCCATCAAAAACGCCCTTTGGATTCCCCACTAGGCAATTAAGTGAAAATCCTAATTCTCTAACGGTTTTTGGAGTAGAAGAAGAAATTCCAGAAGGCGTTGAAGTAGGAGTGGGCGAGGATGGAAAGATACATTATGGTGCTTTAAAAGTAAACAAAAATGTTATAGCAAATAAATATGAATTTAATTATACTCCAGAACCTTTAGGTGGATATCCCTCGGATGTATTATGGGATGGATTAGAAGATGCTGGACTGTTTCCTGAAGATGCCACAGCAATATTTGGCGAAAATGGAAGGGTGAAACCATACGTTATATTTGACCACTCAGAAGAATTAGATTTTTCTAAAGTAAATAAAGAAGATTATATACAGCAACGAAACGGACTAGACCCAGATGAAAAATTAATAAAAAAGGTTGATTATGCACACACATTTGAAAATTCTAGCTCTGCGTCTTCAGACATTAACGGTACTAGTATTTTAAATGCTCCTTCGTCTGACGGGCTTTCTAAGGGTACTAACAAAGAACCCACAAGAGCTTTTATGACTTGTAGCATAGATGCTAAATTATATATGCCTCCCAAATTTATAAAAGGAAACAAACCATATTATGGACAAAAGAAATCAACATCAATAAAAAGAAAACCAATGACTTTTGTTGATACTGATGCAGACCCACCAAAAGAAACATCTGTTAAGCCCGCAGATGAGATTCATTATTCTCCAAATTCATCAACTGCTGGTAGTTTGGAAATAACGTATATAGACTTAAATTATCTTTTTGATGATGCGAGTGGTAAGTACAAAAGTCCAGTACCTTCTTTTAAATATGATACTGACATTGTTTATGCTTTAATTACTTTGCCTAGCAGAATACAATCTACTGTTACTAGCCGATACAGAACATGTCAAGAGCATAGCAAGGGCGACTTGTACCATCAGCTATTAGCAGATGTCACCCCAATTTTCACCGCACCAGTGGGTGGTGCGGCTGGGAACATGAAAACACTAAAATGGGGCGTGAGTGAAAAAACATTTTCAGAAAATGGTTTTGATAAAGCTGTAGAAAAAACATATAGTAATTTAATGTTCTCTCATCCAAACAGAATAAGTGTTATGTCTGGATCACCCGTTGTTCCAGATTTTATATCTATACCACTAATGTCTAGAGAAAGATGTTATGGTCCTTGGATGTCATCTTATGGAAAGGCGGTTGGGGGTAATGTAGAATTTGAGAAAGATGAAAGTTTAGCACCTTGGAATTATGCGGGATTTAAATTCATGGATAGTACCGGAAAAATAAAAGCATCATTTGGTTCTTCTGCCCAATTTACTAGTGAGCGAGGAAGTTTTACACTTGCTTCTGGACCAACTGGAGGTCTAGTTTTAGGAAAATCACTAGCTAGTGCAGGCCCGTTAATTACTACAATTAATATGGACATATCTAGCGCAGGTATTAGCACTGTGTACAAAATGGATTTATTCACATCTAGTTTTGGCAAAATGCAGAAACAAAAAGAAGGACATATTGCGAAAATGAGCAGAAATCAACAAAAGTTGACTGACGAAAAGAATTCTTTAGAAAGAAAAAACATGGGAAAACAATCTACAAGTGACACCATGATAGAAGTTAATAAGCGCATGAGACAGCAAGCTAGAGACGCAGGAAGTGCTGCTGCCGCTTCTGCTGCTGCTCCATCGGCAGATTCTGCCCCTAATCAAATTGTAGTTTCTACAAACAGAAATCAAGAAGGTAGAGTTGGAATATCTTCTTCTATGTTAAGTAATGAGCAAATGGCTGCTGGTGGAGAAAACATGGCATCTAGTGCTGAAAACTCATCTAGACAGTATTATAATTCAGTAGCGGTTAGTACTGAGGACTTACAAGTTCCAGCCTCTATGGAACCTTCACATCCAAATATGTCTTCAAGACCAGTTGTTAATGTAAAAGGAAATGCTAAGTATTACGAAAAATCAGACGGATATACTATAGCGCAGATTACTTATTGGAGAACATAATGAATTCTGGAAATTTGCATACAAAAAGTGTTGAAAATCATGTATTTATAATACACGATGAAAAACTTATTAATAGAGGTGTAAGTTCTTTTTCGTTAAAAGGATTTAAGGAATTTAAAAAAACTCAGTTTTGCAAAGATCTTGCAAGTATGGATTACGCTATAGATGCTGACCACCCCGTTGGATTTGCCAACCAAGCAGGAACTGGAAAATATAAAAAGTTTGTAGAGGGTAGTGGATATGAAGAAGAGGTAGTGGATATAAATGCATTGGTAGGATGGCTTGAAGAATATGAAAATAGTCAGACATCAGAAAATATAGATAAAAGTCACGCACAAACCGATGATGCAGCGAATAAATTACAAGAAATTATTGAGTCGTTAGATTCTGAAGTTATTTTTGGAACTGTTTCTTTTCATATATATGATATTGGGACTAGGAGAAACGATAGAACTCTTTCTAGTAGAAGCGCCCCTATGATTACTGATACGCCTCGCAGAAAAACTGGAGGTCGTTATCATTACGGCGCTACCAAACGTGAGCAAAAGAAAAACGCAAAACCAAAATTAGGGACGTATATAGATGTAATTTCTGTTGATATGGCTGACACGGAAAGCACAGTTACGGCTCCTTTAAAAATATCTTATAATGAAGCTTTGGGTTGTTATGATGCATCCAATCAATTATTAGCAAGACTTATTACTGATTTAAACCCAGCAGACATATCAGCTGTAAATTTTTCAGTCGATGATCTTTTAGGTACATATAAAGACGATAGAGATTTTTATACTCCCTCATCTGATAAATATATGGGTCAATTTGCTACTGGTCTAGCTTTGCCCCTAAGTGTTAAAGATGGTAATCCAAACGCATTTGGACCTAATTTGATTAAGGATCAAGAGGGAGAATATCTTCGCGTAGAAGCTATTCGTATTGTAAATAGATCTGACATTTCGTTCGATAAAGGTCAAGTTATATTATGCACTATGCTTGACGGTGAATGGATCGCTCAACAATTTGCTGGTAAAATGGAGATACCCCCAGACAGGGCCAGTTTTGGCGGGTGGGGATTTTCTATGTTTGCTGCGAATAGTCAACAATACTTTATTGACCAAGATAATAACGAACTAGTTACTCCAGCTCAGGTGTTATCTAAACTTAAAGCTAGATTTTTTCATTCAGCTAAAAATATAGCAGGTGTAAGTCAAAAAATGTGTAACGATAATGGAGCATTTAATGCTAACATTACACTGTCTACTTATGCTCAATTTACTAGCATGGATTTATCTTCAGGCTCAACAGGACATTCAGGCGCAGACTACTTACATAGAGTTAATGTTGATCAAGATGAAGAAGGAAATGTTTTTGGAGATAATACGGAGATGGGGCTTTGGTGGGGACCAAGCTTTCCTGACGGTTATAATGATGGATCAATGCAAACACCAGCAGATATCGGCATTCTTGGTGATTATCCCAGCAGTTCTCAATCTGATCAATTTCCAATAGAGGATGCTATTTCAATAGTAACGGCTTGTAATTCAAAAGATAATATGGCGAAAAAAATTAATGATATTAGTGTTGGAAGATTATATAGAAACGGAACAGGGCGTAGCTTTTGGGCAAAAGAAGGCGGTGTTGATGGAAATTTTGTTGGGAAGATACAATGGCCCATTATCACTGATTCAGTTCCCACCACCTCTGACGATAATACCACTAGCAGCTCCAGCAGCAGCAGTAGCAGCAGTAGCAGCTCCAGCACTAGCACTAGCAGCAGTAGTAGTAGTAGTAGTACATCTCTATCGCCAGAAGGTCCAGCAGTACCGACAACCACACCATCTCCAGATATTCTTTCAACGCCAGAACCAGCAACGACAACACCAACACCGGGAACAACAACAACTCCTCGACCAATTATTATAATTGACCACGAGACTTATGTAAATGATCCTACAACTACTCAGACAACAGGCACAACAGGTACAACAACAACAATTCCACTAATAACCACGAGGTCTCCAATAACGGGTAATGACAGTGATGACATAAATAAAACACACAAAGAAACCGGCTACATAACTTCCAAACCGCCGGATGTTCAAGACAATAACAAGGCGGACACCATAGAGAAGATGGATGAAAACGATCCAGAACCCGACGAAAGAGGATTAATGATACCAGAAGATCCAACTGAAGATTAATAAAAACCTATAGATATTAAATTTTAAAAGGATAAGACATGAGTTTTCCAACATACGCTAACGGCGATATTATTTATGAAGGTATGGCTACTAGTGCTAAAGTCCCAGCTGATAGGAGTAGATTGAGTTTTGTTCCATGTCCAATAGAATGGTATGCTGGATTTGACACTAATGCTATAAGAGCTAATTTGACTGAGGGATTTCTTACTTGGGGGAAATCTAGAGCTTTTAGAGAACATGCTGGAAACTTGGCAGTAGCCCCGCCAAGTTTATTCGGTCAGGATACAGATATAGACTATAATGGTAAATTTTTTGCAAGAAATTCTAATGTCGTTAATTCTGCTGGAGCGCCTATAGCTGGAAGTGTATATAAAAACCCAACATCAATAACTGGTTTAAAATATGATTTGTTTATTAGAACGAAACCAAAGCAAGTTGGACCAATGGGTGTGTTGCCTTGCTTTAGAAGCACGGGAGGAGTACAGGAGGGATCTAATTGTGTCGGAATTATTTCTGCTAGACAAAGAGTTTATAAATCCGGCGGTGGAACTTTATCAATAGCAATTCAGTCTGTGTTCGGGGTTATGGGTTTTCAAATTAACGTTGGGACAAATAGGACAATGAGTGCGGGGGGAATTGGTTCGGCAGCTGGTGGACTGAATTTTACAACGAACACCTTCGTGCAACCTAAAACCATATATGATCCTTATTGGGGTAATGCAAGCACGAGAATTGACGCTTTGGGAACCACATCTCTAAGAGTACAGGCTTGGGATGCTTGGCCTCAAGCCTTAACCGTGTTTATACCACAGTATTACGTGCCACTTCATTTTAATCCGGGTGTACTGGGAAGTAAGTCAAATGTAGAGGTCTTTAGTTGTGACATGCCAACACCTAGCAAAAAAGAGAGTCCCGAAGGCGAAGCCACACCTCAAGCAGTAGGTTTTGTTGTGACTGATCAAACAACTGACTTGGAACTAATAGACTCTAGACAATGGGATATAGATACTAGTAGGCGAGGTATGCTTGTTACTGGTGGATTAAAATATACTGAAAGAACTGTAGGTTTTAATAAAACAGAAGCTGAAGTAAGAGTTGCAGGAAAAGGTTATTCTACAGGAGACATATTAGAAAATAGATCACAGAAAGTACAAATCGTTGTCACTTCTATAACTGACGGTGGGGTTAGTGGTTGGGACTTTTACAAAGACGCGCAAGATAATGATTTAAGTGGTTCAGGTTTAAGCCGTGCTACTTTTGAAAACGGTGGACCAACGTTATCCTTTCCAAAATCTGGAGCCTCGCAGACATGCTTAATTAAGTTTAAGCAAGGGGTTGTAAAGGAAGATATTAAAGTTGAAGGTCCACAACTACATATTCCCGGTCAGTTACTAACACCTCCAGCTCGTGGTGATCATGGTACGCTGGGAGCAGCCCCACTAAGTATAACTAGCAAAAGCGTTACTTTACCTAATAATCCAGACGCTCCAGAACCCGGAGCTTTTGATCTGTTTTATCATTTTCAGAGTGATCCAGCGGCAAACCCTAGAAATTATGGGTTATCTGGTGTCAGTAACGGCGAAGATATTAAGCACGTAACTATCACTGTATCATAAATTTGGTGTATATATAGTAGACAACCCTCGAAAATAGGAGATATTTCAATGGCTCAGATACTATTTCTTGCAAATTTATCATCTGCAACCGAACAAGCTAAAACCATTAATCACACAGCTGGTAGTGGTATTGGCTTTTATGGTAGCGACTTTGCAGTTTCTATACCTATTGGAACGCAAAATCAAAAGACTTTTGTTACTGACGCAAACGGCGTAAATCAAGGTGTAGCTTTAAATAATACTAGTTACGCCAACGACTCAGATAATAGAGGTCGTAACCCCGGTCAAGCATCAATTTCTGATGGTGGTATAGTTGAACTTAATCAGGTTGCTAACAAAGATACTCCTTTAAATATTAGATTTAAACATGACTCTGCTGTCAAATGCCAAAATCCAAAATTAAGAGTATTTGATAGAAATAATATTAATAATCATGCTTCGGGCGTTGTTACTTATGCTTATGAGGTCAGACATCCAGCTTTGGAAAACACTTCTGATGGAGCGCTGGCACATAGAAGTACAGATTTTTCAGATCATAAATGGTTTGTTTTTGAAAAAGGTGTCCGCATGTTAGACTCTGATACGGGAAATAATGTCGTAGAAGACATGCCTTTAACACAGTCTCCGGGTCTTAGCGGCCTTAACACTTCTATTGGAGACAATAAATTAAACGGAGTTGCCCAAGCCACAACTCTGGGAGCGTCACATAATTCTCTTCAGCACGATTGGTATCTTGCTCTTAGTTCTGAGCCAACTGAAATTGGGGCTAAGACGCAGTACGGATTATACTTTAGCGTAGAGTATTTATAAAAAAAGAGGGGCGATTTCTCGCCCCCCTCTAGCTGAAAGAATAATAGAGTTTCCTATATCTTATTATTCTACAGTCTTAGTCTTTGGATTCCACTTTTGCCACCCATTGTCTGGTAGCCATGTGTCTCCATCTTTACGCTTAGGGAAGAGTCCTCCACCCTTCTTCATAGAACCAAACGCTAATTTAGCTCCGCAGTCTACGCAGCGAAGTTCAAAGTATTCGTTCTCGTCTACAGTTCTGACAACAAATTTTATATTTTCAGAACCACACTTTCCACATTTGCCCTCTTCAAATACTTCTTGAAACTTTGCAATCTGTGCAAAAAGTTCCCTATGCGTATCTGCTTCAAACTCTGCTGTAATTCTTTGATTGGCTGTTGTATATTTTAATTTCATTTAATTTCTCCACTCTTCGTTATAGCCTATAATTTCTTCTGGAATAGAACTCTTGTCCCGCTGATAGTCATTGAGAACATCAATAACGTCACTAGCTACTTTCTTAGATACTTTCTTTCTTTGATCTACATTAAATATATCCTTAAACAACTTAGCACCATTGATCTTTAGTTGCTTACACTTAATGTCAATAAAATTAAGCTGTGCATCACTCATTCTGCCTTGATCATTGTAGTCTCCTGAGCTGCTTGACTGCTGCTTAGAAATATCTCTAACAATCTTAGCTGTGTCTTTCTTTGTCAATTCTTCTGCTGCAACACCCCTGATCTTTAATACCTTCCTCAAGGCTCTAGCTTCAGCACGGGTGCTTGCAATAGCTACAGCAAAAGCGCAAAAAGTGTCATCAGTATTACCTTCCCAAGAGTCAGCAACCTCCGCACACTTGATTCCATTTGCAAACTCTACTGTAAATACTACTGTGGCTCTACCATGATGATCATCTCTATCTGTTGGTTTTACCCACGTTGGACCACTAAATGACATAGGACCAAGAACTAGCTCACAAACTCTACGTAAGCCAGCAACTAACGGGTGTCCATTAACTAGTTCGTTCTCTTCAAATAGTGTCATAGCATAATCATGCCACTCTGGAGACAACATAGAGGGTATATCCTCATTAACCACATTTTTAACTGATGTGTCAGTATTTGAAGGCGTTTGCAATTCTTCTACTCCTGCGAAAAGGTTTTCTTCAGTATCAAACATATTGTTCCTTTCATGCTTCTATTTCAATGTAACGCTTTGACTTGGTAGGAAATTTAGACTCAATTGACTTTAGCATAGTTACTAAATTATTTTTAAGACTTTCTCTGCTACTAAGACATAAAGCGTCTGCAAGATTCTTTACTCTTATTATAATAAAACCCTTACTCAAAATCAAGCCCGTTTTATGAGCGTCTGCTTTTATTTGTTTTTGCAGTTTCTCTTCTCCCCATATGGGCATAAAATGAGAGGGACCATCTATTTCTATTATAGTCTTCATCTCTGGAAAGTACATATCAATTTCTAAATTCTCATTTGGAATTAGGTTCTTTTTATGTGTTTCTATTGTATATCCTTCTCTAGATATTTCTTCTCTTAAAAACTTTTCAAGCTTAGAACCCTCTTTCCCCGCCGTTCTGATAGCTTTCATAGCTGCTTGAGACATGTTCTTTTTTTCCTGCTCAGGCATGTCGCTCCACCTTTTTTTAGCTCTTTTAACGTGTTCGTCATATGCTTCTTTGTCTATATTGTCCCAACGCTTCTTTAGGCTAGAACTAATTTTTAATCGCTCCTCTTTAGTCCTTGTCTTGCCTTGTGTTGGTAATTGAGATTTACCATTACTCAAAGCATTCTTTTGAGCTTGGCTTTTAGTTTTTAGCTGTATACCATGCTTAACAAGTATTCTACGTATCTTATTTGGATATGTATTATACATATTAGCTAGGTCATATGTGCTTTTATTATTATCTATATATTGTTTTACTATTTCTTTTTCATTCATTGTTTGATTCCATTATAAAGTTAATAGTGTTCTTTAGTGTGGGAGAGTATCCTATTGATTGTCTGCCAGTAACTCTATGAAAGTCTTCTGCCATTTCTTTAGAATAACATATTGTTTTAACATCGTTTTCCTCTAAAATCTTAAGTGTTGCTAGCAAATTTTTGTCACCCCATCCGTAACCGAGGTACAAGTCAATGCCGTTAACTATATTTCTTACCTTTATTGCAGATTGTATAGAGAGTGTCAGTAAGTGTCCTTTAAAATTCCAAAGCTCAGAAGCATGAAATAAACCGCAAGGTAAATCGCACTCAATCGCAGATATCTGATCGTAAAATATACTTGCATCTACAATAAGTTTTTCGTCTAAACCCCTTTTAAGCTCATCACATACATTTTGTGCTAATTCTGGTGGCGCAAGACTGTTTATATATATACCAAAGTTTATCATTTAATTAACTCCTTATCTTCTCTGTCATTTAATTTTTCTGCGCCTATAAATAGATTTTTGTACTGAAGACATTCTGAAACATAAAAATAAAATCTTTCCATAGCGTGTTCTACATTTCCGTCTTCTCTATAATAGCTTTCAAAAAATGTTTCATGTATGCACTGATGTGACAATTTTACCACTGGCCTTCTTGCCAAAAACATATTTCCAGCAGTAAAATACGGGTTCAAGTTGTCAGCATTAATGAAGCCAGTATCAGACAGGAGAATGTACTGCAACTCTCTAAACCAAGTGAGCGTATGTCTTGCTTGCATTATCTTTAGTCTACTAGAATAGTTTTTTGTTTTAGATAGATTTGTAAGATCTTCTTCGGCTATTAATCTATGATGATATCTTGAATCCCCTGACGATATCATTCCGTTATTATCGTTTAGTAAAGCTTTTTCAATGTCCTCATATTCTAGTATAGGATCTAATATTTGGTCCAACCAATCTATTCTTTTTATAGTTTTATCATGACAATACAAAATCCAAGGCGTGTCTAATTGGTTTTTTTTAAAACTTGTATAAAATCCATACTGATCATTACCCTTGTTTTTAATTGTGACAATATTTACTGTTTTAAATTTAGTTTTAGCGTGTGATTCAATTTCATCGTTATACTCACCATTTTCATTAAAAGAAATATATAATTGTCCGTTAAAATTATTCGCTATTTTATCTAGAAGATATATTGAGGGGTCTTTGTAAAATAGATGCATATGCACCGAAACTAGTTCTTTATCTAACATTTAGTAACTCCATTCCCGCTACATTGAAACTTCCATGAAAACCAAAAGATTTATAAGTTTTGATATCGTTGTAATTAAAAGGTTTAATAGATGAAGAATGTTCTACTGAAAACTTATATGCTAAATTAATATCAGGAAACTTAATTCCTGAATCAACTAATTTTTGATAATGATTAAAACACATGAACCAATCTTCTGGAGTTATTGGCATGTCTATTGCTTGTCGGGGTGCTAACCAAGTGCAATCTTTAGGGTCGGGGCTATATTTGTATTTAGAACATTCACTTAAAAACTTTTTGCTTCTTAAAGAAAACCCTCCATTTCCTACGGTATTGTCAAGTCCGTTTGTTATCCAAGGAGATCCAATGTAGTCGTATTCAAAAAATTGATCCTTCCACCTTTTACCGTCTATAACGTATCCATCCCATTGAACGATTAGGCAATAGTCTGTGTCTATGTAGCTGTGCAAATCTTCTATGCAGATTCTATTGTACTCTTCTAAAGTAATCTTATTTTTGACTGTTTTCTTTTCTATACTTGAAGGTATTTTTTTACACAGGTCACTTTCTTCTGTAATGACTAAGCTTTTACCAAACACGCATTGACTCATGGAATACTCCATAGCCTTTATAGTTGTTAGTAATTTGTCTTGATGACAAACTGACACTAAGGTTACATTATCTAATTTTTGCATTTTTTGGTATCTGTGAGAGTAATGTTTTAGCCCTATTATTACATGTGTGTTTTTCTAGAACCTTGTTTTTTATTTCTGTAAAGTCTTCTATTTTATTTGGGGAAGAGTAATTTAAAGAATTACTAACTTTAAACATCTTTTCTATAATTGCATCCATTTTATCAGATTTATCTTTATCATGCAAATCGTAATAAGTTTTCTTTCCCATCGCTAATGACTCAAAAAAAGATTGAGGTATATATTTATCAAAATTTTGAAATATAATTTCATTGTAATGGCTAAACGAGGCTTTCATCATATGAACTGGAAGAATGATATCTACAACTTTAGAAAGATTTGTGTTTGACGACATAACGTGAAAAGTAGAATTATACCTTCTAATTTTTTCTGAATCAGTGGTAACAATAATCGCTTTATCTATATTATAATCAACGCCTATATCGTTATCTAAATTTAAATCTACAGCTTCCATAATTCTTAATATTTTTATTTTCTTTGTGAAAGGTATATATCCATCAACAACGTTTGTTATAAAGAATGGACAGCTTACTTTAGCCTCAAGTAATATGGTTTCTAGTTCCAAAATTTCACTGTTTTGACTGTTAGATACTGACAATATTAATTGTATATTTTTATTTTCCGACAAATATAGTAGTGCGTCTTTAGAAAATTTGTTTGAAGAAGTAATATAACAATCAGGTTCATTCCTATCCATAAAATCAAATAAACTCATTGTTCTTTCAGTGATAGTAACACATTCATGTTCTTCACAATCGTCTATACATTTCTGTATATACAAAGCTTGAGAACTATGGTAATCTGCGTAATTGTCTATTACAAATTTCATCTTATCTTCCTGACCTTTTTTGTTTTTGTTATACTGTCTTTAATCTCTATTGCTCTTATTTCATGATTTAATGTAATCAAATCGTTTAATGCTTCAAAAATAAACTTTTTTCTGTACCTGCCAGATAGTAGTATATCTTTTAAGGATCTTATTGTTTGTTCGTCACATAAAACTAGCATTTCTTTCCATTGTTGAGATCCTCCAAAAGAAAAATATTCAACCTGTTTGTTTTTAGTTATGTTTGCTCCAACTTCTACATTGCCATCCTTTACGGATGATACAAATGCATAACAGCTATCAGTCTTTACTCTGTTTAGCATTCTGGCGTTTATATCCATAGAGGAATCAATTACAACTAACTTTTTATTATAGGTATTATTAAGAGCTAATCTTAAACTTTCGCAAGAGTTGCTATTTAGATAATTTACATTTTCCACAATCCTTATATTCTGGTTAGGATACTTTTTGTCTATGTATTTTATTAATTTGCCAGATTCTAAACCTACGCAAAGCAATATTTCGTTTCTTTTAAATTTTTTGTTTATAACTTTAATTTGTTTATCTAACAGAAACATCTTATATTCCAACAAAGGGGCATACAAATTTGGAGTTTTTAATCTATGTCCAGCAAAATCACATAAGAGTATAAAACTGTACATGTCTTCTGAAAAAGATTGTTGACTCTTTTTTGTAGAAGTTATAGACATTAGCCATTCCTTATAGCTTTGATTTCATATAAAAGCCCATCGAATGTTACTGTATCTATTGTAAAATTATTATGCTCCAGAACGTAAATTATGTTTTTATGGTCTTGAGCAGATTTGTATTTAAATAATTCTTTATTTACAATTTCTATATTTATTTCATTAGATTTATATACGCTGCATAAAAGATCAAAACTTACGCCCCTTATAATTAAAGAACCATTAATCCTTACTTTTCTGAATGATCCGCTTACTAGATCTACAGCTTGTTCATATGGTAAACAATCAGCTGCGGATTCCAAAACAATCATTGTGCAGGAACTATCTATTACTTTTTCTATATCTTTATAATTATCTTTTTCTACTAGTAGTTTTTCAAATCCATCTATTGATGAATCTTTGTCTGCCGTTATTAGTAATCTCATACAACTCCCTCATAAAATTGATCAAATAATACTTTCCATTTAACAACAGAATCTTCTTCTGTTAATACGTAATCATTGTGGTCTATCCCCCAACTGTCTTTTATTTCTTCTGATGTAAATATATTTAAATCTCCAATGTATGTTTTTGCAATTTCCATTTGTTGTTCTAGCTTAGTAATATGTTGAGGCTTTGCCTTTTCAACAATAATCAAAGGTATTTCTAAGGCTTTTTTAACTCTTATAGCCTGATGATACTGTGTAATTTTGTGTTGTATCAAAATCAAGTCAAAATCTAACCAATTGGGTATTGTGTTTTCGCCTAGTATACAATAATTTTCAGGAACTGGATATTCTTCTTTATCCCACGGTTTTAATGTTGGAGAATTTAAAGCGTAAAAATTATGCCCAGTTTCACAAAGCATTGTTTCATACTCTTCATCAGTTGTTAATATAAGTATGTTGCATTTTCTATTTTCTTTAATAGTGTTTGCTTTATATATAATTTTTCTAGCCTTATGCATTTAATGCTTCCTTAATTATATTGCCAACTGTTTCATAATTATATTTTTCAGCACGTTTTAAACCATCAGATTTATTTATTGAATTTTTGTTTTCATAATACCATCTCATAGCCTTTTTTGTTTCTAGCTCATCTGGAGACATCCAGTAATCATCTCCTGTAAATATTTGAGGAAATGCTGGATTCTCATGATTACATATAGAATAAGAAGCAGGAATCAAGTGTCCCGTATTCTTATTGTCTTTATCTATGAAGTCTAGTGGTCCACCTTCTTCGGTGCATATTGGAGTATTTCCATGACACATAGCTTCAAAAGCGGGTATAGACCAACCTTCCCCATGAGAAATGCTGACGTAGCAATCACACGTTTTGTGTAAGCTCTGCATTATTTGCTCTGGAATAAAATCTGTTATTACATTAATTTCTGGATAATGTTCTTTTTGCCTGTGAACTCTAAGTTTTTCTTTCATGTGTTCTATCGTAGAAATAAATTTATTTTTTAATTCTTCGGGTTTCATTGAACTGTCTGTAATTTTTAACATTAGAGTAACACGATCAGAGATATCAAATTCTGTTAAATAACACTTCACCAAGGCTTCAATGTTTTTTCTATGATCTGCTGTACCTATAAAATAAAATTTAAATTTGTTGGAGGAATTACTAAAATTAAGTGTTTCGTAAGATTTTTTATACAACTCCATATTAAATGCGTAGGGGATAACTTTTGATTCTACGTTAATTTCTTTCAACATCTGTTGATTATAGTTGTTTGGAACCCAAAGTTCATCTAGTTTTGTGTGTGCTAGAAGAGAGTTGTTTGATTTCACCTTGCTCTCAAATGGCATAAACAATACATTTTTCTTAAACTTTTTTGTACCCACACAATGAAAAGGAAGTATATGTTGTATACAGTAATCAATTCCTTGTAAGTTGTTTTTTTCCATACTTTTAACGTCGTCAGGAATGTCAATCATAGTGCTTGAAAGCTGGACATTTCTAGAAACAACATCAACGCCAACACTTTTAAGTGCTAGCATGTGATTTAATGCGCCAGCTCCCCAACCAGTATTTTCTCTGTAATGTCCTACGTATAATACTTTCATCTTAAATTAAAGACCTCCGCTCTTTTTGTTTCCCATAAGTTTATATTTCTTCTCATGCTAACCATTTGGTCATAAGCGATATTAAAGTCAAATGCCGCTCTCTGAGCGATGTTTTCAAAAGCCGCACAACTTTCATTAAAGTAAACACCGGCTGTCACTTGAGTTGTGCAAGCGTATTGTAAATCCCTAATTAACCTTGCCATCATATGGCTGTTTATTTTCTCTGGAAGACACAAAACATTACCGATAAGAAATGCAGCTAATTCTTGGTGAGCAACGCGAGATGTATCTATTCCTTCTTTTGATGATGGGTTTTTTATTTGAGGAGGAGACATCCAAGAATCTTCAGGATTCATTAATTCCACACTGTCAAAATAGTCTTCCCACTTCTTTCCAGATTTTTCCCATTGAAAATGTTTTAAGAAATTATTCCTAGTTTCAAAACCTAATCTTCTACGTATAGGCTTTGGTTGCTTAAAGAACTCGTATAATGTTTTTGCTGTTAATTCATTATCTGGAACCGCCCTCATGCAGCCAGTTTCCATTTCTTTATACAAAGACTTTGGCTTAATTGGCATACCACCAAGCTGTCTAATAACACTTTCCATAGCAGAATAGTCAGTTCCAATGACAGGTACAGCACAAGCAGCCGCTTCTACTTGAGGTAGTCCAAACCCTTCACAGTTGGCGTGTTGTATGTATATGTCAAAAGTATTAATAATATCTGCTAATTGTTCATACTCTAAGCCTCTTTTAACATTAGAAAGTGGGCAATTATATTTTCCCGTAAATGGTGACTGAGCAACCGCACCTTTAAACAATGAGACAAACGGTTTGCTAGTGTCTGGACACACGTATGTAAATAACACTCTGGAAGATAAATTATATTGCTGTAGAAGTTCTGGTATGTCCCAACCCATGTCTGGATAACTTGTGTGACAATAAAGTTTATAATTATGATCATTGTCAACTTTGTCTAGTAATAATCTAAAAGACTCAAATAAGTCTGGATATAATTTCCTTCTTTGATTCCTCATTACTGTCCCCACAATTTTCCAATCGGGGTCTATTCCTATTTTTTTTCTTACACCATCCTTATCTTCACTTGGAGAATAGGCAGGATGAGCAGACGGTGGAGAGCTTCCCAAGTAGTTTATTTTACCACCAGATTGGCTTTTTAAAACTTCTCCAGCCCAATCAGAATAAGTAAAACAAGCATCAGCAGATTGGTATGTTGAAATCCATTGTCTTGCCTGTGGGGCAGCGTCAACGGTAGGCATAACGCACCAATTAAAGAACTTTCTAAAAGGGGATCTTTCTTGAAAGTCTAACATCCAAAAATCTCTAATATCACATACTATATCTGGCTGAAAGTCTAAACAGACAGACTCAAAGAAAAATTCTCCAAACTGATTAGTATTCTTTGCGCTAAAGGCTTGTCTTTGCTGATCTGTGGCGTTTGCTGGCAAAGCAGCTGGATAATACTTCCAAGGTATAGTCGAGGCTCTAGGGTCTTCTGGAGTGCCATAAGCGGCTAGTTCTGCAATGATATATTTGTTAGTTTGATTTAAATAATTTAATATTTCTCTAGTATACGTAGCATACCCAGTATTTAAGAATGTAGCTTCACTGCAAAATAATATTCTTTTTTTCCGCATTTCAATCCTCAAATTCTGGGTGACACAGATCAAATTCATTAATTCTAAATACTATATCGTCACTATCTTTGCTAGAATTTTTTGCTGTTGCGTGAAATGTTATTTTTGCACCCTTATTTGCAAATCTTTCTAACAATTCTGCCCCGGTATGCCAAGCTTCACAATGTAAATATGTGGGAATCCTACTCTTTTCTCCAGTACTTTTTGTTTTTCTGTAGTTATAAACAACCACGACAAACTCTGCAAAAACCACATTATTAACAGTGTTGGTCTTAGGGTTTTCAACTAAGTATCCAGTGAAACAACAATTATTCATATTTTCTCCTATCTTAGTATATTAGCTTGTACAAACAAAAACAACAACTTAAATCTCATGAATTTTATCAATTATAAAAGATGTGTCATTCTTGTTTACTGATCCGCAAAAAATTAGATTGTTCCCTTCGTATAATATATATTTATATTTATTCTTTACTTTTGGAAATATAATAACGCTATCTAGAATGCAAGTGTCATCTTCTATTGTCAAGAATGCCATTAATTGGCCTTTAGACTCACCTTTAGATATTTTATATTCCGATAGCCTTTGGACGTTACCAACTACGCATAACCCCTTACCCTTCTTTCCATTGACTATATCTTTACAAGTCGTGTTTGCAGCTGATTTATCAGCTATGTCAACCCTACTGAGCGTTACGGGACAGCCAAGAAATCTAGTCTCTTGATCTACTATCCAAGACGGGTCGTCTTCTAATTCGTATGGAGGGTCTAGTAATAGTTGTATCTCGTTCTCTACAATTTGTTTTCTTGCTATTTTACTTGTGCCGCCACCTTCTTTTTTTGTAGGTGCTAAAGATCTTAAACATCCTACGAAGTCTGTCCATTTTTTATCTTGATAATTAGATTGAACCCAAGTCTGCTCTGTCTTAGTTAATGTTCTATAAATGTCGTAATCATACATGGCTTTGTTTCTGGAAACTCTACCATTAAAATCTCTGAAGAAACCAATAGAAGCTAGAGCTTTAAATGCTGTTGAGCTTATTTTGGGGGCAAAGAAAAGTAATATTTCTAACCATGTAAACTTCTTTATGGGCTTCTTTAATTCTTCTTCTGATTCTTTGACAGACTCAACTACTTTGTCGCCAGTTTTTCCAGTAAGAGATTTAATATCTTTTATTCCAAAATAAACCTTATGTTTCTTTACATTAAATTTAGTATCAAAGTTTGCCAAACTTGGAGTCCTTGCTTCTATTTCAAACAGTTTAGCATCTGATATTAGCTCGTATATTTCTTGATGTGGATCTTGTTTTTCATTTGCGTAATAAAGATAGGACAGGAAGAATTCTTCTGTATTGTGAACTTTCTGGTAAGCACTCCAATAAGAACAAACAGCGTATGATATACTATGAGATTTATTAAATGCGTATCTAGAAGATGCTTGAATCCAACCAAATATTTCTTCTGCCTCTTCTTTGTTTACAATTTTAGCCTTCTTAGCTCCAGCTATAAACTTTTTCTTAACCTTAGCCATTAAGTCTGCTTTTTTCTTACCAATCGCTTTACGTAATTCATCTGCTTCTTCAAGATTAAAACCAGCTACCTTTTGAGCAATACGCATGGATTGTTCTTGATATACTAGCACCCCATACGTAGGCAGCAATACATCTTCTAATGATTCGTGCAAGTATGTTACTTCTTCACGACCATGCTTGCGATCAATAAAGTGTTGAGTCATAGACTTTCCATCCACGAAAGCTTTTAAGCATCCGGGTCGAATAATAGCAATTAAAGCTGACAACTCTTCAATATTATTTGGGGCAAGTTTCTTAGACCAAGACTTACCAAGGTTGCTTTCTAGCTGGAAGACACCCTTGGTTTTACCTTCTTCAAATAGCTTCCAAGTTTTCTCGTCGTTATATTCCATCGCAACACTCTTCGTTTTTGGTTAAGCACAATGCTTCAAATGTTTTGCATCTAAAATCTTCAAATTTAGGTATGATATCTTGTTCTATTTTATATCCATAATTTATTGACCCCTGCTTGTTAGTAGGGTGTATATTAACCATTTTAATCCAATCTTTTTTTGGTAGTGCATAATACATTACCTTTTGTTTTATTGAGTTGTATACGACCACCCTCAGAGTTCCATGCTTTTCTTTGCCACCATGCGAAACAACTCTATCGACTAAGCCTCTTTTTCTATTGTTTATTGTAGAAGATTTACAGTCGCTTCCATCACTAAAATCCATGTGATAAGAATCAATTCTTTCGTATCCACCAATATGAGACATGGCTTCTTCTAAAAGAAGAGACACATCAAACCATTCTGCATTAATTTTATTTATGTCAACAGATTCAGCGAAAGTTGGATGATAGGGCAAAATAACATCTTGTATCAATAATTGTTTTTTTGTTAATTCATTATTTGACATACAGATTACCGTTAGCAAACGCCTTGTCCAGTTCAATGTTTTGGTAGACTGCACGATGAGTCTTCAATAGCTTTATAAAGATATTAGCTGTATCCTTAACATCCTGCAAGGCATCGTGAGCATTATCTGTACTCAAGCCCATACGCTCACGCAGCGTGTCCATGCTAATTGATCTAATGCTAGGATCGCCCTCTGTCCACATATGCATATTATCCATAACATCACATTTGTGAATCTTACTGAAGATCTTTTGTTGTTGCCTGCCTTCATCGAATGGTCCATACTCTTTACATAAGCGATTAATAATAACCATGTCAAATCCTATGATATTAAAGCCTACTGGAATAGGATTAAAGAATGGATCTTTCTTCCAATTGTATTTATCCACAAAGGTGCAAAACTTTCTCCATACTGATTTTGCCGTTGGAGCTTTGGCTAGATCTTTTCTATTCTTCCCAGTTATTTTCAACGCTCCTTCTTCAAGAGGGTCTAACCCAGCAGCAATAGCAGCCTCGTCGTTAATAATAGGTCTAATCTCGCTATTAAAAGTACCCTTCATGGAAAGGTTGCGACCGTCCAGAGCGAGAGCTGCTAGCTGAGTTGGTTGACATCTGTTAGGGTTGCGTCCACCTGTTTCAAAGTCAAATACAATAAAGTCTCTATTAGCCATAATTAGTCCTTCTTTTCTAGTTTATCTAGTTTATTAATGCTTAGGTTAAAACAATCTGCTTTAACTTTAAAATTATTACTTGGATCAATGTCGCCCTTCTTTAGTTTTCTAGCCTGTTTAAAATACTCAGCCTTGTTCTTTTGTCCTAACACCCATGCTTTTACAGGTCTATCACCTTCAAATTGTACTCTTACAAAAAGGTAAATATCACATCTTTGTTTTGTATTAAACGCAGCTACTGAACAGTCGTAGTGTGGCTTAGGAGGACTTGTGCATCGTTTTGTTTTTACATCATATGTTTTGCCACCACTTACAATATCAAAGTCATAAGTATTAGCTTTAATTCCACCAACACACTCCAAAGCTATCAACTCTCCTACAAAACCCGCAACGTTACCTTTACCCTTGGTTATAGAATTGTTAAGCTTGCCTAAATCTTTAGCCATTACTCTGGCTTTAACTCTCATATAATCTGTAACTTCAACCTCTATCATTAGTCAATTCCTTAATTTTCATTAGCTTGTCTAGTAGATTAATTCCTAAGACATCAAATTTTACATGACCCAGTGCTTCTAAATCTGTCATTTCTAATCCTGCTATTTTTTCTGTAGAACCTTTCTGCGGTATCATTGGGCATACATTTTTAAGCTTGTCTTTAGATATTACAACTCCAGCAGCATGTTTACCTTGAGTCTTGAATGTTCCTTCTATGTCAATTGCTTGTTGGAAATATTCTGCATAGTCACCTTCAAGCTTACCATCGTCTGATATTTGGCAAAAGTCTCGCAGCTCATCCGCGCGGTTCAGCAAAGACCATCTGATAATTGATCTATCTTCATCGTCCATGTCTGCAAGTTGATCTGATATTTCGGCCTCGTTTGGTACACTCTTAGTTATAGCATTCATCTCACTAAAAGAACAAGCTTCATTGACACGAAGTACTTCTTTTATTGCACTACGCCCCCTTAGTCTACCAAAAGTTATCATCTGGCTAACATGTTCATTACCATACGTTTTCTTTAAATATTCTATAACGTCGTCACGCTTCTTACCCGGAACATCCATGTCAATATCAGGCAGTGAAACATGACCGCCAGTATTTCTGCCAGCGTTGTAAAATCTTTCAAATATTAAGTCGTGTTCAACTGGGTCAATCTTTGTTATGCCAACTAGATAAGAAATTAAACACCCTGCGGCAGAACCTCTTCCCGGTCCAGCCAACCATCCCATGTCTTCTTCAACGTGTCTAATAATATCTTGAACTATAAGAAAGTATCCAAACAAGTCTGCATCTTTTATTACTTGTAGCTCTTTCCTAAATCTGTCACCGTACTGTATACGTTTAGCATCGTCGTTACCTACCTTTTTAGACAAAAACTTTTTGTACCCTTCCCGAGCCATTCTTGTTAGATACTCTTCTTGAGACATATTGTTAGGACATAAAAATTTAGGAAGCATGGGTGGGCTTAATATTTCGTAGTCTTCGCAAGAATTATATATATGCTCCAACTCTTTAGTGACTTTACCTTCTGTTACGCATTTATCGTCTTTCTGAAAATATTCTAAAACTTCTGGATCTAAATTATTATTTCTAATTTGTGCGTTTATTTTAGGTAGGGTTTTTTTTAAGGCAGAACAGAGTAGAACTCTGTGCAGAACTGCATGTTCTTTTTTAGCATAGTAGGATGGTTGAATATTATCTTTAGACTGCTGTATTCCAATTAAATTATTTTTACTGATAATGTCTTTAGCTATGTTTTTAGGTATACTTCCATTTTCGTCTGTCATGGAAACCATTTGTATCAAGTCGTTCCAACCATCTTTGTTCTTAGCGTAAACAGTTGTGCTATCAAACGCACAGCCAATAATAGGCTTTATGCCCATCTTTTTACAAGCTTGATGAAACGACACAGCTCCAGATATAGATTTGTAGTCTGTAATCCCACATGCTGGATAGTCTCTATCGGCGCATATTTTTGCAAGTTCATGTGGCTTAGAAAACCCTTTAAGCAAACTATAATGCGTAAAGTTCTTCAGTGGAAACCAATTCAATACACTATCCTCATTCCTTATAATAAAATCTTACATCATACTTGTTTGATGGCGTAGTATCTTTATCTGCTCTAGGTAGCAAACAATAGTTACTTTTAGCCAACGCACAACGAGTGTCTTCAATCTCTTTTGGGTTTGTAAACAATGGGTTAATTTCAAATTCTACATTGCTTACAGAAAAATCCTGTCTAACTAATTCTAGCATCTGTTGAACAATTTTACAATCAAAACCTTCTGCGTCAATCTTTAATTTTTTAATAGAGGATATCTCGAAATTATTAATAAACGTTTCAAAAGTCATACACTCTACTTCTTGAGCTTTGATAACTGAGCTAACAAGTATATTACGTTTTTCGCACTCTATCGTAATGGCTTCGTGTATTTCTGCAATTTTGTTACAACCACGCAAGAAAAAGGGTAGGTCATATTCTTTAATTGTTTCAGGTTCAATATAATATATAGGAATTGTACTATTTTTATCTGTTATAGCTGCTTTGACTTTTATGGTATTAGAATAATATTCTATGTTATTTAAATAAAAATCTATAGGCTCAACGTATATACCAGACTCATTATTTTCTGGTATAGTATATCTAAAATCAGAAGTACCAATATCAACAAAATCAAAAATCATTTTTTAGGCATTGGTATTTTTTTAGGTTCAGTTGTTCTTGGACTATCCGTCAAAGGGAAACTCTTTACTGGTTTTGACATTTTCTATACCTTCCTTTATGAGTGGATATAAAACATTAACAGCCGCAACACTAGCTTCATTGTCTGAAGGAAAGTGTACGCCTTGTAAAACTCTAGCTAACCCACAAAATTTAGCTATTTCAAAAAAATTAGATTTGTATTCTGGATACTCATCAGATAGTATATGGGCTGCAAGTTCAGCATACATTGTGTGTCCACTTGGATAGGACGGTGTGTGATGAGTGTCTGTGTAAAGAATTTTTATATTTATATTATGATATGGTGCAAGCTGTTCTGGTCTAGCCCTATTAAAATGATATTTCAATCCATATATATAAGGCTCAAGAAAATCATAAAATGTATAAAATTTACTCTTTGGGAAATTCAAGTTTTTATTTTCCAAGAAATCAAGAAATAAATTTATGGGGTCTTTGTCTACTTTTATAACTAAATCTATTTCCTTAGCTGTCCTATTCACAGTAGCTTTACTGATAGATGCCAACTCTCTAGTGGTCTTTGGGCTACTGTTTTTAGGAGGTGCATCAATAATTTTTAGCCAATCAATTTTTACTACATTATTTTTAATGTCATCTTGATATGACATTTTATTTCTTAGATAACCAAGGTCATCTATATTTTCTTGCTGTCTGATAATTTGATCTATCTTATTTATTATTGACATTATTCTTATGCTCTATAAAGTCTTTATATAATCTATGTACTAATCTTTCCCCAGCCCTACGTCTAAAACAAGGCAACAAGCCGTGTACGCACAAAAACAAACCAGCTTTTATACAACATACCCCATGACCTACAGCGAATTTTAAATGTTGCCAGTAAGTCATATTGTTGTTGTTTAAATGATCTTTCCACTTTTTTACCAAGCTTTGCATGACCAATATCTAGCCTTCCATTTTGGGCCGGGATTAGCACAGTTGTGTCTAGCTCTAAAAGATTTTCGTCTTGCTGGATTGTCTTTTTTTATCGACATATTAGGATCACCAAAATTTACTTTGACTACATTACCAGACCCATTTTTAACGTATACGCTTCTTTTCTTAGGCCCATCAGGAGTCAGAAATGGTTTTCCTAACTTAACTTTTTTGCCTTGATACTCAGCTGCCTTACCTTGATATACCAAGGTTGTATCGCCTTTTTTGTAAATGCCTTTTCGTCTGTATGTAAATTCTTCTCCGGTTTTTGGATGTTCATATTTATACGAACCGCCTTTACCTTTTCTCAGCAATTCAAAGTCTTCTTTAGTAACCTTGCCGTCTTTGTTTTTATCAAGTCCTTTTTTTTGCTTTTCTGAAGGTTCTGACTGAGCTTTCTTCCAAGCTTCTGGATCTGGTCTATCTTTATCGCCCTTCTTGGCAGGTTTATATTTTTTGCCTTCACGTTCTTTCTTTTTGCGAATATTTTCCCAGAGCGATGCAGCGTCATGTTCTTCTACTTCTTCGCCAAAATCTTCATATTCTGCTTCTGTTGGAACATAAAAATTTTCTTCTGTCAACTCTTCTTCAAAACCATAGGTTTCTATAGTGTACTCAATATCTGCTTGGGACATTAAAGCTTTTTTATCTTCATTGTTCTTCATTGTTTTGTTCCTCGTATAAATATTTTTTGACTTGTTGTAGAATACTAATAACTTTTTCTTTTGATATACTCTCTGAAAAATGATCTATTGCTCCGCGAACGACTTCGCACTCTTCTTTCCCTGTAGCTTCCATCCAGCCAAGAAAATAATTCCAAATTCTATCTTCTAAAGTGAGTGGGTATTTTACACCGTCTGGTCTCCCAAACCTATGCCACCAGCCTAATTGTGGTATGCATATATTCTTACCGCCATTATTTCTAAACTTTTGAGCTATATATCCTTCTTCTCCACCAAACCCTTTGAATCCTTTATGTATTCCGGGCCAATTCTTTTTTTCAAAAGATAATAAACCCATGCCTTGCATGTTTATCTCGAAAGGTTTGCCTGCCTGATAGTCTTTTTTATTTGTACTCCAGACTCCATACATATTGCCTCGCCACTTATCTTCAAAATGTGTGGAGTAATTTGTTAAGTTGTCGTACAGAAGTGGTCCTTGAACCAAGTCTTTACAGTTTCTATTGTTTCTATAATATGTTAATAAATACTCTAATGCTTCCCTCTGCAACATAACGTGACAGTCCATTATTAAAACATATTTTCCTACAGCCTCGTTTACTATATCATATTTATTAAAACTTGAACAACGATCTCGCTTCTCTACATACCTACCTAAGCCTTTCATGGCTAGATTAACGTATTTTTTTGTAGCTTTGCCATGCTCACTGTCTGGATTGTTATCTAATATAACAATTTCTACTTGATCAGTTGACACTAAATCGTGATACATCCTTAAGCTTTGACAGGAAAAAACTACACCATTGTAGTCATCATAACAAGCCATGCCTATTGTTAATAGTTTATCCGGGTGCTTCATAGAATCCTATGTCAAATCCTTCCCTACTACAATCTTTTATAGTTTTTTCCATTCCGTGTTCTTTTATATGGTTCTCTATATAAATACACATATTCTGGTCTGTTTCAGGCCACTTGGTCTTGCAAAAATGACACAAATTCTTACACTTCCAGTGCTTTCTGTTATAATCTAGGGGCTTGGGGGCGATATTTTCTCTAATTTCTTGTACTCTATTTTTTAACATTTCTAGGAACCTAGATTCGTCTTCTGAGGAAAAACACAGGCTAAAAGGTGACGGGTCAGGATCGCCATCTTTATCTTTATAGAAGAATATGCTCATTATTCTATTGGGGAACTCTGGGTATAATTTAGATATAGCATAGTAATACAATAATAACTGTGGATCATTCTCTAGTTTTTTGTAGTCTTTTACCTCTCCAGTAGCCCAATCCATTCTTCTTCCAGTTTTCCAATCTATAACCTCTATTGTATCGTCGTTAATCTTGGTTACAAGGTCAATTGTTCCTTTGATTGCTAGCTGTCCTTGAACCATCTCTCCGTTGCGCTCATACTCAAACTTAGCCCAATCCTCCTCAATAGGTATATCAAAGTGGGGTTCAGGGAAGTGGATGTTTCTTAATCTGGGGTCAAACTGTCCATCGCTATGGGTTAGGAAGCACCAAGCGGTGGTTGCTATATCTTGCCTGTCCTTGTTGGTAAAGCTATGGTGAGATCCTTTAGCGTAAGAATCTATACTTAGATCAATCAATTGGTCCACTAATTCCTTAGTGTGTAATTCTGATTTTTTGCACTTAAATTTACCTATAGCATCATCATCAACTCTTAAGAACTTTACTTTGGGCTTGTCTTGTTCATATTTTTTTAACCCAGCCAAGACCTCCATGACTTTGTGAACCATCGTTCCCATGTCAGCCTTTTTGCCACTTTTTGATTGATAGCCAAGAACATATGTTATGAAGTACTGCATTTGGCAGTATGCATAATTATTATAACTTGAAGATCTAATGTATGTTACTAGCATTGATATCACTCCAGATGTGTTTTTGTTCTTCTAAAATTTTAATTAAACCAGCAACGTCAGTATCGTTATCTACAACATGGTCAAACTTAGACCAATCGAAATTATCACGATCTAGAGCAGATTCACACCTGTGGTTGTCTGAGTACACATCTCGTGTTAATCTTAGAACGATGCCACCAGCCTTTTGTATGGCATCAATCTCGTTAGGAAATCTTACATCTGGTATTAATGCTACAGAAGATTGTTCTTCTTGAATTAATTTGAGTGTATAATCTACCCATACCGTGTCTTTTATTTTTCTCATAATATCTGTTCCAAAATATTGTAAAAACTCTCTAGCTGTCATCTTATGTTTCCAACCGTTCTGGCTATATGGAGTTTGAGTATTCTTATCTTCATCAGTTCCATACACTTGTCTTGGCTCAAGATCAAATAAAGAAACAGATAAATGCTTAAGACAATCAGCAAAGTGATAAAGTTTAACGTGGGGCCACAACTCTTGTTCAGCGTATGACACAAAGTCTGTGTCTTTTCTTGTAATATCAAATATTCCCCAACCCTTTGCACCTTTAACGTCTTGAGTCTCTATTTCTAGCTCACCCTTGTCGCCAATGTCAAAGTCTGACACCATTGCACGATCTTTAATGATACAGCCTGTGATAAAATTAGCTACTGTATTTTTACCAGCTTGCTTCCTCCCAGATATCCCAATTATTCTCATTAGTAAGTACCTTTCAATTCGCTAAGTATATCTTTCTTAATTTTATAAACAGACATGTCTCCAACATCCTTATCTGATAACTTTGGAAAAGTCAGCTTATACATACGACCAAACTCTCTTTTCATTTGAACCATTGCTTCTCTACCAGCTTGATCGTTATCCATTAGTACAATTAGGTGTGTAACAGCAAGTTTCTTAATTTTATTTGACTGTTCTTTAGAAATACTTTTACCAAACACACTAACTGCATTCCTTACACCCGATTCATGTAGTTTCCAAACATCTCCTTGTCCTTCTAGTATATAAAGACAAGAAGTTTCTTCTGCCCTCTGTATTGCTCTGTGATAATTATAAAAATAATTTCTCTTATTAAATCCCGTGGGTGATATTAAGAATTTTGGCATACGATATTCTTTTATTGATCTACCTATCATGCCAACTAATAGTTCTCCATTGTCATTGTGGATAGGTATAATAGACCTTTCTTTCATTATACCCTGTTCGTGGCAATCTCCCACATCAAAATAGTTTAAAGTTGATTTTTTAAAACCTCTACCTATGAAATAATTAGAAGGTTTTGATACTTCATGATGGAACTTTATGGGTTTGTCGTCTAAACACTTACAAGTTTGGTTCATGAATTTAATTATACTAGCAAAGTCTTCATCCTCATCTTCTATGTGTACTTCCGAAGTGAAACTAGTAGATTTAATGTTGAATTCTTCCTTCACCCATTTTAAAACATCTTTAAATTCTACATTAGTACCAGATTGATTAGATAGTGTTCCTTGTATAAGTGCAAATATATCGTTACCATGTTCCTGCTGGCAGTCTCTTGTCCAACACTTCCATATACCTTTTTCTTGAGAGAAAGAAAAAGCTCTTGGGTTGTCACTGTTTTCGTGAACAGGACATGTTGAATAGATATTATCATTAAAGACTTCGCACTTCATGCCTAGCTTTTTAAACACAGCTTCGGCACTATTGTTAAGCTTCTTCTTGATTTGCTGTAAGTTCATTTGCTACTTTTTTGATAGAGTCATTGTCCACTAAACCAGTATCACCAATAGGTTGATTTTTGAATTCATTTCTAGTTCTAAGTTCTAGCAACTTTGCGTGTGCGCCTTGCATTTGCATATTAATATAATCACCGTCATCCATCCCAGCCCCATGTCTTGATACAATTGGTACTAGTTTTCTATTACCAGCTTGAGGTCCGTCCTCTGCTAATTCTTCTGGCGACTTAGCCTTAAATATACTAAACGATGTACACAGCCATATTAAACGGTCTGATCCACTTACAGCATCAGTACTTTCTTTAGTAATGCCATCTCTATTTAATTGCACAAAAGATAAACATGGTATGTCCAGCTTTACGCATAAATTATGTAAAGAAGTTATCTGAAACCCCAAAGCTTGATACTCTTGCATATTATTGTTGATAGAAGCGGAAGACATAAGCTTTAAGTAGTCATAGACAACTACGCAATCATTCGTCTTGCCCATCTCGTCTGACTTAACCTCTTGTACTATCCATCTCTTAATTATATTTAATATTTGTTCAAACGGCTTGCCAGCTACACTCACATAGCTATATGGTATGGTAGATAGTTTTTCCACTGCCATTTGCACCTTTTCGTTTTTTATAGAATCTTCTGTGAATTTACCAGTTGCTACTTCATTGATAGGTACTCCGCTTATGTTTGCAATCAATCTATTTAAATGATCTTCTTTAGACATCTCTGTGTCTAATACTAATACGGGTACTCCATCCGAGGATACGTTAAGGGCAACATTGTCAGCAAATACCGACTTACCAACTTTTGGTCTTGCAGAAACAAGATCAACGCATTTTCGTCGAAGACCGCCACCAATGGCTTCGTCGTATCGCGTGAATCCCGTGGGTATACCAATGATATCACACTTGTTTTCTTCGAGAAATTTGACATAATCTTCTATTCCTGCTCCTATCTTTTCTGGATTCTCACCACCATCATCCTCTCGTAAAAAATCTGTAACTGGATTTTCAAGTATTTGTATAATGTCATTGACACTCTCTGTCCCACTAACCTTGTCCACATCCTTGTGTATTTTCATGGTCAGTTTTTTTATTTTACGAGCAAACTCAAACTTTTTCATCTGTATAGCAAAGCTAAATATGTTTTCCTGACTTACTGGAAAATCATACAAAGACTTTATGTAGCCTAATTCTTGCTTCGTGCTAATTTGATCAATGCAATTTAGCTGTTCTGCTGAAGCTAGCAACGTTGCTATGTCTGGGACTTGATCATTAGATATGATATCATCTATACATCTGTAAATAATTTTGTTATTTTTGTTTCCAAAACTGTCTACTGATATTAAATCTGAAACTGCAACATATGCATCTATACCGTATTGCAACAAGCCTGCAAGTACAGCTCTTTCAGCTCCAACATCTAAGAGTTTTTCTTCCATTATTTAGTACCTGAGCATTTGTCGCAACGATAAAACTCACCATGTACAAAGTTGGCATTTACCTTGGTACTCTTACCGCAAACATGACAGGTAACACTTTTTTTTCTAGGAGGCTTTCTGTTTCTAGGAGTAGGCTTAATTTTTGGTGTTTCAACATCCTTACCTCTACACTCGCCTTGGTCAGTCCACTGGTTTTTGCCAGCTTTTACTGGGCTTCTTCTCCTAGAAGTCAGAGAGTCTTTTTGTTTCATAGTAAAATCTCCATCAACAGCTTCTGAAATTGGTTCTTCGTGCTGAAGTCTATCTATAGAAGGAGGATGTGTGGTAAAAGGCTTGTTTGGAACCTCTGGGTCAAAACTGCCCCCAGATAATGCTTTCAATAAAGCCCGCTTTTGTTCTTCTGTCAACGTTTTTATAAACTCATTCATACTCATGTTCTTTTACCTTTCTCTAATAGTATATCTGCTTTACGTTTTAATTCATATATTTTACCGTCAAGTGCCTGTATCCTTGACTCTGCAATCTCACGATAGTGATCTACTGTTGCTGCGTATTCATCGTTTACAATTATAAGTGGTCTACGTTCCTCATATTTAGTATACTTACTAAACTGATCGTGGTTTTTTGCAACCATTTTATTTAGCTTGTCGTTACACCAATTTAGAGCAATCTTCTGCATATTTAATTCATCTTGTAGATGTGTGGAGTAGCTATATAGTTGATACGACCAATCAAATAGTTCTGCTTGGGTAAGAGAACTGATGGTTTCCCTATCAGCATTAGCACATCTATGCCAATCATCTCTAAACTTCTTATTAAACCTAGCATTGCTGGCATTCAAGAAGTCATCAACCATAGCTTTCAAGTCAGCCAACTGCTCACTCGCCGTTTTCAATTTGATCTCTCCATTGCTCATCTGTATCTGAATACCTCAATACTATTATATCAATTTTGTTCAATCCACACCACTCTATTTTATCTTCATCCTTTGCTTTTGCAATGGCAAAGTCTGCTTTATTCTTATGAAAGAATGGCGTATACTTATAATGCTGTTGACCATGCACCTCTACAGCTAGCATAATCTGTGGTATATAAAAGTCTAAATACAACACGCCTTTTCTGTGCGATGGGGTACTTCCCGGCAATTTTACTTCTTCAAGTATTCTATAACTATGGTAGATAGTCTTCAAGAGATTTCTTGCGCGAACGTGAAACTTTGATCTCTTCCGCTTGTCGTTTGCGTCTACTGAATAGCTTGTTAAATTCCAAGCGTACTCTCTCCCATTTATACCAGTAACTTTCATTCAATATTCCTATCACAAGTTTAGCCAGAATAACTCCAGCAGCAATTTCAAATATATTAATTATACTCATTTTTTAATTTCCTTGCTACCCCTAGTGTTTTTAGGCACATAGGGGCAGTTCTTACACCCGCTACCACAACAAGCACCTCTACTAAGTAAATACTCTCTACTCAGTGGTTGTGTCATTGATTGATTTCTCCACCAGCTCTTGTAATCTGTGTAGCAAATACGCTCAAATTTACGTTCTCATTAATAGTTCTCACTGAACCGTCAGCGTAACAAGCGTTCATAATGCCGGGATGAAAACTAAATGCTTCACCATTATTAGTAACTCCAAAAGGAATATTACCAGCACAATTTTTACACTTGTCTCCATTGCTATCCATGCCGTCTAATTTAAATGGCCCAACACTATCAGCCCAACCGATACACTGATTAGTATCACCAGTAGGGGTTCCACCATTATTAGTATCAGCTTTATAAGTGTCAGGTCTACTTCCACATTCAATAATCAACATAGTATTAGAAAATCCATCTCTAATGTGAGCATCTCTAGTTACAGCGTCTTTAATTAGACACCCTTCGTTTCTATCTTTTGCTGCATAGATATCAGAAGCAGCAGGGAATACTTTACTCTTGACTCCCGTGAATGTCTCATAATCTGTATATCCAAGATTATTAGGGTTCATGCTAATAGCAGCACTGTCATCATCTCTACTAGGCCCATCCACACTAGCATAACCACCAGCGGGAGGCATAGCAGATGGACACTTGAAGACATTTAAATTTGCAGATAATACTGTAGCATTTTGCTCCCACCAATTTTTAGTAAAATCATATTGGTCTGCTATCGCCCTTTGTTCCATTTGCCCTAGAACAAACGCTCTCCAACTATGCTCTGTGCCAGAACGATTGCCTGTGTTAGATTTACCAGCAGAATCAATAGTCCAAGAAGCAGCGGGAAAGTATCGTTGTGAGTCCAAGCTACTGTGCATAGCAAGACCTTGTTGTTTTAAGTTATTTGCACATGACATTCTTCGTGCAGCTTCTCTAGCTTGCTGTACGGCAGGCAACAAAAGTCCAACAAGTACGCCGATAATAGCAATGACCACAAGTAGTTCGATAAGTGTAAAACCTTTTCGTTTAAACATATCGTGATTCCTTTTCAATTAATAGTAGGTATAAAGCGAGAGGTACACATTGTACCCTTAATGTAATATTATACCCCTGTAATATTTTAAAACAGTGTTAGGATTGTATTAAAATAACTCTTTAATCTGATCGTATACAAGCTGGGAAATATCTGGGTTATCATTTAAGAATATGGCTAAATTATTTGACCCCTGAAACTTAAAAAACCTTTCAATGTCTTCTGGCTTGTCAGGCACTTCATTTGCTTTCATAATTTTTTGTATTGCCGGATGTTCTAGGTTATCAATCGCACATTGAATCGTATACCAAGCTCCAGCAGTTTTAATCAGTCTAAACTCACAGGCTATTTGCACAACCTCTTGAACTTCATCCAGACCAATTCCATAACGAATCCAACTTTCTGCTGTGCTGTTTGGAGTACCACCAGCGCATGATGTTTTAACATTCCAATTAGCAATCTGACCAACGTGAGGTCCAGTATCCTTTGGAACTTGCCATCTACCACGATGGGTAATAACCATATTAGTACCAGCCTGATATTGCAACATGTTGCCACAGTCTGCCATCTTTGCTGGTGCGTATGGAGAACCACCAGTGTTTGCAATATTATGAGTCACAGCAATAAGAATTGTTTTATTCTTCATGAGAGAGCCGCTGATACGCTTAAAAAACATAGATAACAATCTAGGTAGTGCGTTACGTACACCTGTTCGCACTTCACCGTCAAGCTCTACTGATGGAACCATATTGGATAATGAGTCTGCGATAATTAAACAACCCGGATCATTGTTAATATAATACTCTGTAATATTTAAGAATTCTTCTGCCGACAATATCTTATCATCTGTAGACTGTATAATTAAAATCCGCTCAGGATCTAAGCCCTTTATGCCATCGAAGTTTTGCTTAGAGAGTCTTCCCTCTGTGTTGAGATAAATAACACGTTTGTCTTGAGCTTGACATTTGGCGGCGAAGTGTAAGGCAGTTGTTGTCTTTCCAGACTTAGGATCTCCCGTCATGACGACCACAGAACCTTCTCGTAGTCCACCTCCAAGAGCAATGTCTAAAGCTGGAGACACACCAATTACTTCTAGCTGATTAATATTTTCTAGGACTTCAGTACCAGTGCTAACAACATCTCCGTATTTACTCACAACGGAATTACTTACAACGTCTGTTTCAAATTTATTTACTACTTTTTTCTTCTTAACCTTGCTCATAGATCCCTCAATTTGTTTATAGAACTTTTCTTACTTGAATATTGCTTGCTTCTTGTTTTCAATTTTTTTACTTCTGGCTCTACAGTCGCAGCGTCTGCTTCCGCTGACTGATCACGCGATTTTAGAAAATCCTTGTGTTCTTTATCATACCTCTTTATTGCTTCTAACGCAACCTGATTATACTTCCATCCTCTAGGTCCATAAGCTTTAAGTCCAATGTGGTATATATTTTTAAAGTGATCTGATTTTACAGCAGCAAGTATTAATGCAGGTTCATATTTCTTCTTCAAACCTCTAGCGGCTTTCATGTTTCTCATAAACATATCATGATACTTATCACCAGCCGTCCAGAACTTGTAAGATGGTTTATCCATCTTAAATGCGTCTGTCCATCTAAGGATAAGATACTCTGCAAAGTATGATTCAAATGTGCAATGTTCGCCAGTATGAATATGTTTATAGTTGTATTCTTCTGACCACTCTTTTTGATATTTTTTACTAAATAATTCAGGTTTGTTGTTTTGCATTATGGTAAATTATAGCCTCTTTAAAACACTTACTAACATCTTCTTCAAATTCATCTTCTGGAATCAAGGATGGTGTAGACCACAGTATTTTACTAACTTTGTTACCATTAACAATACCAGTAACAAAAGTGTCTATAGATTCTCCACCAAAATTAGCTTTAACACTTCTGATTACATAAGCACCATCAGCTTGTGATACATCTTGTTTAACACGGTGTGACTTATATTGCAAACCAACAGATCTCAATTTAATATTTGAATTGTCACAATTTTTTTTAAACTTTAACCAATCATCAAAATTTTGCAAGTAATATGTGTCACTATTTGTGACCGCAACTATCCATATATTCTTTGTATTAGTGCCTTTATTATACTCTTGTCTAAATTCCTTATCCCCACATAAAATCATTATTATTCCTTTTTATCGGTAATGCTTGTAATACAACTTGACTGCTTCTTTTCAAAAGACTTTCTTCTATCGTCAGCAATGGTAGATGAAGTTTCAGACATTATTGTGACACCTTTCTGGCGTATAAAATGATCACCAGCAGGGTTCACTAATTTATTTTTAGAGTGATTCTTTTTAACGTATGTTTCAACTGATTTTACAGTTCTATCTAAATCGGCAGCTATGTCAACAGCGTCCATTGTTTCATGATGGTTGTCGATATAAAATGTTTCTGCTTTACCTAGTGGTCCTTTTTTAGACATATATAAAACTCCTGTTTGCTTTGGTAATGTGAATCTTGTTTTTTGTAATTAAATATTTCATATAAGAATCTAATACCGCCTGAGTAGTAGTTCTAAGCTTAACACCCATCCTTCCAGCATTTCTATGACCATCTATACCAAATGGGTCGTACAGAATTCCGTTTAGTGTTAGAACAGAATATGTCTTCTCTTTCCTATTGTCATAGTATAGCAGATCAACAACTTGAGCATACACTAGTTCGTCATCCGTTGTAACTGGCTTTCCTTTTCTATTGTACTTCTTTATTGTTTTTTTTTCAATGCCCCTGCCAAAGTCTTGTGTATCCATTATTCACCCTTTACTATATAGTTTGTTTTTTGTTGCGCTGACATACTATTAATCTTTGTACGCATTTCTTTATTTTCTTTAACCTTACCATGTTCTTGTTTGTGTTTTTCTTCTATCTCAGATCTTTGATAATGGCCCATGTTTGACCAATTTTTATCAGCTTGACCACCAATAGTATTAGAGCTGTTTTTCATGAAAGAACCAAGCCCACCATATGGTACTCTTTCTAAGGAATGTTTACCACACGATGGGCATAAAGTCAACGCTTCGTCATGAATAGATTGTTTAATATCCTTAAGAGTCTCGCCACATTCATGGCATCCATAGTCATATAACATATTAGTACCATTCCTTATTCAATATTAACAATATTCTTCTTGCAAGTGCAGCCTGACCCACGATTCTACCATCAGTGTAGTCTTCGCCATAACCAATGGTAGCTTCGTGTGTCTTCTGATCTTCTATTTTGTCCTGACAAAGACGTATAAGCTTTGCCCTTTCATCTTCATTCATGACTCTAATGCGTAAAGCACTGCTCCAATAATTCCATTCCTCTGTATATCATGATACTCTAATTTGCAAATTCCAACACCCGGAATATTAGATAGTTTTTCAACACAAGTATCTAAACCACTATATTTAAAGATGTCTGTTTGTTTATTATCACCATTTATAAGCACTTTAGAATGCTTTCCCATTCGTGTAACAAACATTTTAATCTGTTCTATAGTACAGTTTTGAGCCTCATCCAGTATCATGTATGAATCATGAAAGGTAGAACCCCTCATGGTTTCCAGAGGTTCAAATCTAATTCTACGTTGATTAAAATACATTCCAAATTTGTCTCTACCTAAAAAGAATTTTAAATTTTCTTCCATAGGTTGAAGATAAGGTTTGATTTTATCATTTAGTTCTCCCGGTAAAGATCCAAGATCTCGACCAGTACAAACTAAAGGTCTAGTAACAATGATAGTATCTATTTCATCTTTAAGCAATTTTTGTGCTGCGATTCCAGCTGCTATGAAAGATTTACCACTGCCAGACGGACCTGTGCAAAAAACAACATCGTTTTCCACAATAGATCTAATATAATTTTTTTGGTTTTCAGTCTTAGCCTCCAGAACGTTTGGTTTGTATGCTTTTTTTTCTTGACGCTTTTTTCGATTGTTATGTGCCTGTGCTGCCAAAACCATTACTCCCTCGTTGTGAGGTTTCCAATTCTTCTCTTAAAAGTAAAGAGATACCGGGAACCTCTTGGAATATAATCTGCGCGATTCTATCCCCACGTTTTATTTCTACATCTACATTAGAAGTATTGTATAAACAAACCATGATCTCTCCTCTGTAGCCAGAGTCTATAACTCCAGCTAAAACATCTATGCCCTTCTTAACTGCTAGCCCAGATCTGGGCCAAATTAATCCAGCCATATTGTCAGGCATATCAAACGATATACCAGTTTTAATTGTTTGTCGTTCTTTTGCAAATACCCAAACGTTTTCATCAGCAACCAAGTCAAACCCAGCGTCTGATCTATGTGACTTGAATGGCATCTGTGCCGTTTCTGTCAATAACTTATATGATACGAATCCCATCATTGATATTCCTCCTAAATTATATCGCATTTACCACCAGCACAAGCTACTTCTTGCACTGGATTTACATTATTTTCTTCTTCTATAACTTTAGTATAGTCAATGTCTTTATATTCACGTTTAATGTCTAGCCATTCTTTCCAATTATAAACATCTTTCATGCAGTATGTTAGTTGTTTTAAATCACCATCCATATATTTGTCAGCAAACTTTTGACATTTATCTTGGTATTCTTTTTTATCTGTACCTTTTGCTCTTTTACCAACACCTAGAAGACTATCACATGCTGCCCACAAGTTGTCTTCATAAAGAGAAAGTCCAACCTCTATTAAGCCACTAACAAACATTGCAGCATCTCCATAGTGCTGTATCTGCTCGCTAGGTAGATAAACTGTTGTGAATGGAGCTTGTGCGTAATCTTTGTCACCAGCGATTGGCAATAAAGAAACACCACAGAAATACTTACGATGCTTATAAATAAAGTTTGTAACTTCTTCCCATTCGTCTGGTTTAACATTGATAGTATTAGAAACATTATGCGTTAACCAAGGTTGAGTACACTGTTTTGGATTTGTGCCACTTACCACCCAATTTCTTTGTGTACTTTTTACGTATTCTAATAAAGCAACCGCATCAACTTGGTTTTTAATCTTTGCTCCATCTGGAACTTCTACGCAGAAAGCTACAACATCATCTGAGTCATTATTAGACCATACGGACTCTTCACAGGCTCTAGGATTGATTGTTTTAAAGTACTGGTAGATTGGTTCCATTTTATTTGCTTGGACTCTACGAATGTATCTCTTGGCGTGATGTGGGTGTATACCAGAGGATGTTCCAAGGATACAACTTGATGTACCTTCTGGCTTGACACATGTTGTACGAGCCGCTTGATTAACACTAATTAATTTAGCCAACTCTTTATTTGTTTCTTTGACTATTTCCGCGCCCTTCTTTTGCACTTCTGGGTCAAGACAAATTTCATGTTGTTCCATGATGCCTGTCATTGACACTCCAAGTAAAGCTTCACGACTAATAATTCTTTCTGAAACCTCTCCGAGATATGGGAAGCTAGCAAATCCAGCTTGTAGTGTTCCAATGATTGCAGCGGAAGCACACGCTTCATAAAATTCTTTTTTGGTTGTTACCTTAGAGCAGTTAATAGTCGATAGATTACAAGCCTGCCATCCAGTTTTACCTGTCTGTTCATCTACGGGCCACATGCCAATTTCTACACATGGGTTGACAATGAGTTCTGTAGAATCAGACCAAACAAATCCCGGCTCTCCAAACTCTTTTACGGATTGCATTAGTTCGGAAAACTGTTCTTTAGTTGTTTCGTTTCGTAATAGTAAAGCAGAGTTGTTTGACCTTCCACGCTGTGGATTTTCTGTGAACCAATTACCAGTTTTGGCTTTAGCCATTTCTTCGTCGTCAGCAGAAAAAAGACAAATTGTAGCACTACGACGAACACCTCCGCTAATTACAGCATCAGCGGCATACATTACTATATCATATGCTTCAATGGGTCTAAGTTTCTTCTGTCCATTTTTAATAGCTCCGTCAAGGGTCTTCTTTATGCTTGTAAGAGCATTTCTTAAAGGATCTGGGCCGGGAGCCTTTCCTCCGCTAGACTTTAAATGAGAGCCTGCTGGACGTATTTCTGAGTAATCAAAAACAATTGTTTTGCCGTTATATTCTGGGAATAGATTGTCTCCCTTAAAGTAACTAGAGATAAGAACTCCAACAGCATCTGACCAGCCTTCGATAGAATCATCAATAACAAATTTCTTTTGACCATTCTTGCCTTTAATTAAGTTGGGTAGTTTAGCAATATGATGTTTTTGCACAGAAAAGCCAGTTCCACATCCGCATAATAGAAGATACATGCATTCTTGAAAAAATCTTGTTCTATCAACATATGATGCAATACAATTATATATTCTAGCATTATGTTTAAATATTGGAGATCCACCAAATTGCAAAGCGCGTTGAGATCCAAGAATCTTTTTCTTCTTCATATCGTCGTATGCTTGATTGATAGCATTTTTGACTTCTGGATTAGATTCATCCGTTGCATATTTATCTAACATCATTTGTCTTACTCTATCAACTGATTCACCCCAAGTTTCTCTCCTTAACTTCTCTGAATCCCACCTTGCATATTTAGACACGAAAGTGTAATTCATCAATGACTTGATTGACATGTACCGTCCTCGTATTTTAAAAGAATAAATTAGTCGTTAAACAAACGTTCTAGCACTTTATTTACAACCCATTTAATAATCATGGGTAGTACCACATATACAAAAAGCCAAGTAAGAATGACTGAGCCATAACGTTTTTCAATATCGTTTTGAACGTTTTCTTCAACAAAGTCGTAACAATTATTGTAATGAACGTACCTGTCCGAAAAATCAGCATTATCGAAAGTAACACCTGACTGATGACATATTGTAGCCCATTCCTTTGCATATTGCAAGCACTTCTTTGCAATTTTTCTATCTCTATCTAAAGAATATTCTGAACAAATTTCGTCTTCAATTTTAACACATTCTTCTATGTGTTCTGAATCAATTCTGCTTGGGTCTCCTGCAAATACAGAACCCTCATAAGAGAAGCTTAAGTCTGGGAAGTTTCTAAGTTTTACAGTACCTCCCGTCTCGCCAAACACAAGACCTTCAACGTATGCGTACAAAGTAATAATCCTAGTTACTTCTGCCTTGGGTGGATTAGACCCAAATGATATTTCTGTTAAACCACCCTTATGTTCAATGTTAGCTATCAAAGGAGATTTCGATTTTATTTTAAATCCATTTACTGTGTAACCATCTTTTGAAAATAATTCTGTAAATATTGTTGATATTTCTTTTGGTGACATCTGATTACCTCGTGTGAATTAAAACCCAAGCTAGACCTGAAAAGTTTGCACTAAGATCTATTTTCTCCTCTTGTGTAAGTGTGTGGTTATCTTCTCCTATAGAGCTTTTTATTAAATTAATAATTTCTTTTCCAAGTCCACCATACTTATCTACTAAACTGTCTTGAAAAAATATTTTTCCCGCTAAACTATACACATCATTAACTTCTTGAGAAGTTGTTTTATAAGATAAAATTCTTTGCGAAAATTCGTAATTAAAAATTGCTATTTTAGCTCTATCGTCTGGATCTGAAATCATACTAGAAAAATTACTAACTTTTGCTAATACCTTGTCACTAGGTTCTTCTACTTTAATAATAGCGGTTGGTGGAGGTTTTGGAATTAAACTAGGAATCCAACTTGTAACATCACTACCAAACACTCCAAATATGATTAGCAGCAATGCTAAAGCAGTTCTTTTTGTTTTGTGCATTTTATTCCTCGACATTTAACAATGGAAATACTTCATCCAATTTTCCGCTAGCTTCCTTTAAGCCGTATTGATCGCAACTTTCTTTAAGTTGATGCCAAAGATCAACAATTTCAAGAAATGTAACTGACTCTGGTTCTGATGGTACAACAATTCTAGTGGTTTTTTTGAAGGGCCATTTAAAAAAAGATTTAACTTTATCAAACCAATAAGAAAAATTAACAGTTGAAAATAATAATGCTGCTGCTAATGCTACAGCTGCCACTCTAATTAATGTATCTATATCCATTTTTACTCCACGGTTAGAAGGGGTGTATAAATTAAGTTCCTATCTTTAACTTTTATGCTCATCTTTTTGCCATGATAAGGACATGGCGTTTTATGACCATCTCCTTGAGTTATCACGCCAGAGCCTCCACAGATACACTTATCAGGATCTGGATTTGGACCTACAATATCTGGAGTAGGTTTGCTTCCAAAAACTTCTTTCTCTGCTTTGTCAAAAGATGTGCTTATACCAGACTTCCATTCTGATATATAATCTGAATACATTTCTGTAATGTCTTGGGTATCGCATTCACACACTGAATCGCTAAAGTTATAATTAAAACCATTGCTCCAAGGTCTTTCTTTATCAGAAATTGCAACCCAAGCACATGTAGATACTAAAATTAAAACAACAGCATTAAGTGCATTTTTCACGGCGTACCCCCGTTTACTGCGTTGTAGTAAGAAATATCGTCAAACCTTGCAGTGTACAAAGTTTGTAATTCTGCATAAGTTAAACTTGTATCAAAATTTACAAAGTTACTATCTGTATTTGTATCTATTTTAAAAGATCTTCCGGTTGGAAAACAAGAGCAAACTGTGGTTGAATTTGTAATTGATTCTATTGATGTGTTGGGATTTGTCACTACATCTGTTGTTGAAACTACGCCCATTTTATTTCTCCTTTAAAAGTTTATTTTACACTATATTATACACCTAGGGTGTAGTAATTACATTAACTATCCAGCTAGTTGTTGACTCGTCCCATGTAGAAAATTCGTTAGATTCTACTTGAGGTTGAGAAATGGGAGCTTGCCATGTGCATGAGCTTTCATTTAAAGTCCAACTTGGGTATGGTTTTGGTGGAATGAATGCGTCTCTGGTTGCGTCATATGTGAATCCTATGCCAGCATAATTTTTACGAAAACATTCGCAATCAGGCATAGAGTGTTGACCACCCCTTGAGTTGTATGATGTTCTTTTGCAGCTTTTGCCTGTAACTGTTTGGTAATATTCTTCCCAGTTCGTACTTCCTCCCTCATTATTTCCAACAATTACTTGTTGTACTATATTATTTTCATCTAACAACGCATAATGAGCCATTTTATTATTCCTATGAGAAACTTATTGTATCTGTACCAGCTGTAATTTGTGTGATTTTGTAATCCCCAGATGTAGCTGTTGAAGATGTTAATCCCCCACCCACTGTTATTGTATAGGTGTTTGGATATTTAAGAGCAACAAAGCCAGAGCCACCATTTCCACCGCCCCCACCAACATTGGTGTTATAACCCAAACCCGTATCCCAAACATAATAGCCACCACCTCCACCACCGCCGCCTTTGTTTGCTGTTCCATGACCGCCATGTCTAGTTTGAGCTACTGCGTTAGAAGCTGAATAGGTAGTGCTTGAATCGCTAACGCCTCCCGCACCTCCACCTCCAGAGCCACCACTTCCTTGTGTAGAACTGAAAGCACCACCACCACCACCTCCAGCATAAGTTACTGAAGAGCCAGTAATAGAATTAGCAGAACCATTGCCTCCATTTTCATTTGTAGCGGCAGCACTATGACCACCTCCACCGCCCCCTTGTAGTAAACCGTTTGCGTCAGCTCCATCTTTTCCTTGAGAATCTGAATCACTACAATCTGTATTGGTTGCATTGCTACTGGAAGTACTTCCATTCATACTTCCACTTTGACCTCCACCAGAACCACCATCTGTTCCAGTAACGCCACCTCCATGAGACCTTCTTTCTACGCTGCTATCACCACCTACAGAACCTGAAGCAGTACTACTAGCACCATCTGTTGTGCTTCCTGCTGCACCTCCAGCGCCGACTGTTACGGTGTAGCTTGTGTCTTTGTAAAACTTTTTAGTTCCTATTCTCATCCCGCCAGCTCCACCTCCACCGGCAGCAAAACCAGCGGTTCCACCACCACCACCAGCCACTATAAGAAAATCAGCATTAAAAGGTTCTTTCTGTGGTACAAAAGCAGTTTCTTTGCATTTATACATTCTTTGTACTTCGCCTGCTTCACCATGATATATTTTACCTAGAGCTGAGTCGTTGGTATATACTCCAGATGCGTATGTGGTCATAATTTATCCTTATGATGTAATAAAGTATACAGTGTTAGCGTCGTAGCTACCTAAAGCGTCATAATTAGTTTGAGTAATCATAACTACATTATTTACTGCTACAGAATTAGCCACGGCAGTTGTGTCACTAGCCATCTTGGTATCTGCGTAAGCTTTTACAGCAGAAGAAGTAGGTATGCTGGTATCGTTAGCGTTAGATGCAATGCTATCTGAGTTTGTTACAATCGCACTAGAAGCGAAACTTGTAGTGTTCAGAGTGCTAAGATTTCCGAAAGAAATATTTCCAGCACCGTCCGTTTGTAGTACTTGATTTGCAGAACCGTCAGCTGTTGGGAATGTATAAGTGTTGTTGAATGTAACAGCACCAGTGTCAGTATTAACTTGTAGTTTTGGATAGTAAGTTGTACTTAGGCCAGTTGTGTAGGCATCGTCGAAAGATATAATGCCTTCACCCATCCTGAGAACATTCTTCATAGATAATGTAGAGCTACCATTACTCTCATTGCACATGTGTTTTAAGTATACACCTTTAGCTCCTGCACCATTCTTCGTCTCTATGATAAGTGACTGTAAATTTCCAGAGCCTACTGGGTCACTAGACGCTTGACCATTAAAGCCAGCTATCTCAGATTGAACAGTACTTACATCAAAAGTTTGATCGGGTGTAGCCGTTCCAACGCCAATTCTATTAGTACTAGCGTCAACGTAAAATAAGTTCTCTTCAGTGTCGCCTTCCATTCTAATATCTCTGTCAGCACCACCTTCATTGAATATAATTCCAGCAACTCCAGCCCCTACGTCTTTAATTTGAATTTCATTGGCTGAATCGTTACCACCACCTCTAATAATCACGGCTCCATTATTAACAGCACTAAGAAAAGTAGTAACTCCATTACTAACCATCATGTACTCAGTATCTCCGTGATTACTGTGTTTCATTCCAGCGTAAGTATTAACGCTACCTAATGCACAATCACCAATGTGAAGACCAGAACCTCCAGTATCTTCGACTTGTAACCCGCAGCTACCATCAGCATGAACGAATCTACCCATACCAACAACGTCTAATTTGTGTTGAGGAGTTGATGTGCCAATGCCAACCTTATCATTAGCTGCATCTGTAAAAAGCAAGTGAGTGTCACTATCTCCCTTGACTTGAAAATCAGAACTAGTGGCACTTCCAGCATTATTAACAATTAAATTTTTCTCAAAAGTAGCACCGCCGCCAACACCTAGATTACCAACGCTAGTAATATTATTACTTTGCGCATCTAAAGCTCCACCAAGTTGTGGAGTTGTATCTTGAACTACAGATGTAAACGTTTCTGAAGTTAAGTATGATTGTAAATCACTAATTTGCGACTCAGTAATACTGAGTGCTGCCTGATGTTGAGTTACGCTACCCTGCGTAATGTTACCTGAAGGAACATTTGTCCAAGTTACGGCAGCAGATAGGTCATTAGTTTCAGCAGTTAAATATCCAGCAGAATCTACTGCACTTTGATTTGCCAGCTTATTCCAAGATCCACCATGAGCAAAATACATGGCCCCATCAGAGTGACTATGGGCTATAGCTCCATGAGATCCAGATGCAGCTGGAAAAGCAGCTTGATTGGCATAAAGAAAAGGTATAACACAAGTGGTAGTAGTAGTATTTCCTCTTGAAGTAACATTAGCTAATGTATCTGTTTCCGTGTAGGAAGTAAGATAAGTAGAAGTATCAAAACTACCATCAGCCTTTAAGAACTGTGAAGATACTCCACTAAGAGCTGCAAAAGAAGTAGCTGTGATAGAACCCGCAACGTGTAATAGTGTGGATGGGGTTGAAGTGCCAATTCCCACTTTGTCTGCACTAGCGTCAGCAAACAGTAAGTTGGCATTGTTATCGCCTTCTACTCTGAAGTCTACAGAAGCACCACTTTGGTTTAATACAGTTTCAGAAGCTAAAATTTGAAATCTATTATCAGCAAATTTAGCATAAGTTGTTGCAATTTCTACTTGATAACTTAAATCGGCATCTCCACCTCTAAGGAAAAGTTCGCCACCAGTAGAATTTAATATTACATCGTTTCCATCCTGTCTTAGTATAGGCCTTGTGATTCCTGAGCCATTGATTTCAAAACCATTTAGGTCTAAATCACCGCCAAGCTGTGGAGTGCTATCTTCTGTCATATTATTTAAGCTACCACCACCAAGAGCTGAAGTTACATACTCTTTAACAGCAGCGGAGGTGGGCAACGTGGTATCATTGTCATTACTACCGATTGTTTCAGCAGCTGTGACAATTGCGGTAGCATTAAAATTAGTTGTGTCAATATTACTAACAGATGTGAGGTATCCAGCCACGCCGTGATCGCCCCACCCGTAAGCTGTATTCCAATTGCTAGAATTAGATATGTCACTACTGGTTGCGTAAGTGCTAGTGTCAACACTACCATCAGCTTTAAGAAATTCACTTGATGTACCACCAGATTTAATAAAACTTGCAGCTTGTACATTACCATTAAAAGTTCCACTATTAGGAATATCATTAGATCTACCAGCACCCAATAATAATATTCTACCATTACTATTATGAACTTTTGTGACTTTCCCTAAATTTTGTATTTGCTCACTAACTCCAGTAGGTTTAACATTGGTAAGTCCTCCACCAGCTTTAACATAAACTATATCATTAGCACTAAACGATATTGGAGATGTAGTATCTATACCAGCGACAATGCCCATTATCGCTACAAGCCCTTCTGCTCCATCAGCAATAGTATTTTCTACAATACCAAAAGCAGGCATGGTAGATGTAGAAGATGCGTTAGCTGGAGCTATGAGAGGTTTACTGCTTCCAGCATGATATGCAGCAATATATACTGGTGTGCCAGCAGTAATACTAGAACCAGAATCATTTTTAACTTGAATATTAATATCGTGTTGATCTAATGTTAAACTTCCACCTAAAACTGGAGTTCCGTCATCTTCAAGAGATGTAATGTATGCATTTGAGTCCACACTACCATCAGCTTTTAAAAATTGTGAAGATGTTCCACCAATTCTTTTAATAGAAGACCCTTGAATTGATCCGTTAGCGTCTATAGTACCTTGAAGATCAATATCTCCCGTACCTGTAATATTTTTACTGTTTAGATCTAGATTTCCACCAAGTTGTGGAGAAGTGTCAGTCACAATGTCTATACCACCAAACTCTAAAGAGCTAGCAGCAGAATTTACTTTAACAACTAATCCAGCAGAGCTTGTAAAATTTGCAGGAGTGTCTAGCAAACCTGTAAATTGGGTACTACCACCCCCGCCACTGCCTCCACCGCCAGTAATACCACTGAGGCTAGCAAACTGTGTAGTACCGTCACCAACTTTTAATATTTTATTTGTTATATCATATCCCGGCTCACCACTAGCTAGAACGGGATTAGCAGCGGCCCATTCTGCGAATGTTCCTTTTCGGAATTGTAATCTTGTATTTGAATAATCTGGCATGATTTAACCTCTTTGGTATTTAGTGTGGAGTTTTATGGGCATGATGAGCCATCATTTTCCCCGAATGGGCGTTCTGGGGTTCGTATTGAGGAACTGTATGCATCTAAGTATCTGGCTGTACCGTTAGTGATCCTGACTTCATCTAACAAGCCATGTTCCAAGCTAACCTTAGTTGTAGCACCTGCGGCGTAAGTTACTGGTGATGATTCAGTTACAGTAGTAGACCTAGTTTCGTCTATCCATAAGTAATTTACACCAGAGTTTCTTACCCACGCTACATGATGCCAACGTTCATCTACTGGTAAAGTTAAAGACAG
>Ga0307488_10000075_pt1 | contig 72379 bp, 102 predicted proteins | sample SB02metaG_FD_202248 | JGI IMG/M metagenome (GOLD analysis project Ga0307488, IMG submission 202248) | Sea-ice brine microbial communities from Beaufort Sea near Barrow, Alaska, United States - SB 0.2 | ecosystem: Environmental > Aquatic > Marine > Coastal | place: USA: Alaska | collected...
TGCTTGAAGTAACTAACGAAAACATCCGCAACTTAGTAATACTTGCTAAGGAAGGCGAGATGGTGGATCCTATTGATTGGGGCGACTTAAAGATCACAGAAGAACAGGCATACGTGATGATGGCTGCCCACGTATTAGAAATGGAAAGAAACCACTTGACAGATGGCGCAATTATTGTTAAACTACTAGTAGAGAACTTTGTATTAAACCTCAAACTGATGGGAAAGAAATGATAGTATATGAAAAAACAGCACAGTTAACAAATACACGCAACGAACAAGAAGTTGAATGCGAAGTTGATAATATTAGAAAAACAGATAAAGGCGTGAACGAATCACTTGACGCATTTATTGCAAGCAACAAAATACATATGCGATGGAACGGTAAGGTTTATGTAGGTAATGCCCACGGAATGGAATTTACTACACCAGGACCAGTAGAGCGCAAAATTACAGGGAGATTTTAAAATGAAAACAAAGGTAGAAATAATGGATGGACCATATAGTAAAGCATTGGAAGAAGACACTAAAGGTGTTATCTATAGAGAAATTAAAACAGTTCGCGTAACTGATTCAGGTATGCTAACTGAATATATTGCAAGACGTGAATATACTAAAGACGGTGATTACAACGACACATCACTATCAAGACCATTAATTAAAGTAGGAGTATAATATGCCACTAGTACCAATGGTAGTTGAACAAACAGCCCGCGGCGAACGTTCATACGACATTTACAGCCGCTTAATGAATGACCGCATTATTATGCTTAACGGTCCAGTAGAAGACAATATGGCTAACTTAATTGTAGCACAGATGTTGTTCTTAGAGTCAGACAATCCTGACAAAGATATTAGCTTGTACATTAATAGTCCAGGTGGTGCAGTAACAGCAGGATTGGCTATTTACGATACTATGCAGTACATCAAATGCGATGTGCGTACAATTGTAATGGGTCAAGCGTGTTCAATGGGATCGTTCCTAGCACAAGCAGGCACAGCAGGCAAGCGTGTAGTGTTGCCAGAAGCACGTACAATGATTCACAGAGTAAGCTCAGGCACACGAGGCACTTCCGGTAGTGTACACGTACAAGAGCTACAGTTTGAAGATGCACAACGAGCGTTTGAAGAGTCTAAGAAGGTTAACAGACGCCTTACAGAACTTTATGTGCGTCACAACACGGCTGGTAAGACATATGATGAACTGTTTGAAACAATGAAGTTTGATACATTCCTTACTGCCGAAGAAGCAGTAGAACACGGACTTGCAGACAAAGTAGTGGAGAAGCGATAATGGCAGAACCAGTAGACGTAAGCAAGAAGCATTTTTACATCAGTCTTGTTAAAAGTGCAGTACGCATTGTAGCAGGTGGAGCATTTGTATATGCTGGTTATGCATTAGAAGTGCCATATGCACCAATTATATTAGGCGGCGTACTATTAATTCTAGCAGAAATTTTAGGCATCTTGGAGGAACTATAGATGGAAGTATTTAACTCACCAGACCCAATACCGGTCGAAGATACAGTTGCAGGACTTAAAGGCATTCCTACAAAGATAGATCTAAGGAACCAACTAGAACAAAATGTAATGGTAGTTGACTTTAATAAGATCAGCGGTGACAAGCGTGTTATGACTTGTACATTGCGTGAGGATATGAAGCCTCGTGCAACTAAAGTAGATCCGATGAGTACAAAGAAAATTCGCGAAATGTCTGATGCTATTGTAAGTGTCTGGGACGTTAAAGCTGAAGGCTGGCGCAGCTTCCGTTATGATCGTATCAACAGTGTAAACATTGTTGACGAATATATGATGGCTTGGTATACTGAAGTTAGAGATGGTCATAAAGTGGTTGACAAACCAGCAGAATGACATTATACTGTAAGTATGAATAAGGCAAGAAGAAAAGGCAATAATATGAATAAAGTAATACTTACAGATGCAGATGGTGTGCTACTAAACTGGGAATACGCATTTACGTGTTGGATGGAACAGCACGGACATACACAAGTAGAGAATGCAAACTTCCTTTACAATATTGGTCAACGATTTGGATTAGAATCTAATAATATGGGACATAGGTTAGTTAAGCAGTTTAACGAAAGTGCTGCAATTGGCTTCCTCCCAGCATTACGAGATGCAGTGTATTACGTCAAAAGATTGCACGAAGAACACGGATATACGTTCCGTTGTATTACATCTTTATCGTTAGATAAAAATGCATACAAACTTCGTAAAATGAATTTGGAGAAGCTGTTCGGTGAAACAGCATTTGAAGAATTAGTTTGTTTAGGTACTGGCGCTGACAAAGATGAAGCACTTGAACAGTATCGTGATTCAGGTTTGTACTGGATCGAAGATAAACTATCTAATGCAGTATGCGGACAAGACTTAGGTCTAAAAGCAATACTGATAGAACACGGCTTCAATATGAATGATGAATTACCAGAAGGAATGATTAAGGTCGTTAACTGGAAAGGCATTTATGATCACGTTGTAGCTAACGAAGCATAACGAAGTATAAGTAATACGTTAATAAGATTCCCTAGTAGCTCAGCGGTAGAGCAATTGACTGTTAATCAATTGGTCGGTGGTTCGATCCCATCCTAGGGAGCCAAGTGGAGAGTTGGCCGAGTGGCTTAAGGCAGCGGATTACTAATCCGCCGAACGTTTATGGCGTTCCGTGGGTTCGAATCCCACACTCTCTTCCAATTGCGGGTATAGCTTAATGGTAGAGCTACGGGTTTCCAACCCGTTGACCGGAGTTCGATTCTCCGTACCCGCTCCAACAACTAGTAACACTGAAAGGTTACAAAAATGAGTGCATATGTACAAGAAGCAATTCAACGATCAGGCGTTAACAGAACAGAACTAACAGCAGTGTGTGCTTACTTGATTAGAACAAAACAAGCAAGCGGACAACACGATGCACTCGAACAACTTGCATCTGGTAAAATTAACGGTGCTGAATTAATGGAACAAATTACACGCTGTTATCAAGTCGAACTTGAAGAAGAAGGTGTTCAAGGAGACTAAGTACAGTATGAAAGTTTGTACAGAATGTAACACAGAGTTAGGACACGGAGATTGGTGTCCTAACTGTAGAGTAAAAAGATAACGCCCCTTTAGCTCATTTGGTAGAGCAATGGTTTTGTAAACCATAGGTGGTTGGTTCGAATCCGACAAGGGGCTCCATTTTTAAGCGAGTATGGTGGAATTGGTAGACACGCTAGATTTAGGTTCTAGTGCCGCAAGGCGTGAAGGTTCAAGTCCTTTTACTCGTACCAAGTTTTAGGGGCCTTAGCTCAGTTGGGAGAGCGATTGCTTTGCAAGCAATAGGTCAACGGTTCGATCCCGTTAGGCTCCACCAAGTTAAAGGGTTTTGTTCCCCTTGTAAAACAAATGAACAAATGGTGCCCAGGAGACAAAAAAGAAAGTTAACTTAAAGATTAACAAAGATAAATAAGTATAGTATAGTAAGTTAAACAGCTTATATGAGGAGAATATAAAATGGTAGCACTAACAAGAGTAAATGGATCGGGGCTATCAGTTGCCGCAACAGTTTATGGACCAGGAGCAACTGCATTTAAAATTATAGTTAAAATTGCAAATGCTACAGTAGTTGATCTAAGGGCAGAAGATGATGCATTAGATGAAACAGTAGAGCAAATTATTAAGGAAATTAATCCGTTAATGTATATGACTACTAACGCTGATACAGGTATAATAACTGTAGTATGTGATGCAAATGCAACAGCAGCAGACTTACAACATAGAATTAGAACTATTGGTGGTAATTGGACCAGAAGTACTGGGGCCTACGCTGTATCATCAGTTGGACCAAACGAGATTGATACAAGTGGTACATTAGTTACTGCCGCGGCAACACTAACAGCAACATAATTAAATAGTTAACTTAGTAGTTGACAGACGATGAATACCACTGTATACTAAGTATATAAAGTAAACAAAAGAACAACAGGAATTACAATGCACAAGACGAGCTTACAATCATTTTATTGGTGCCCACCGAAAGGGAGGGGTTTGTCTTGATGTGACTTTTTAACAAAAGTAATATTATAGAAGCCCTTAGCATTTAGTTGTTAAGGGCTTTTTTTTTGAAAGTTTTAAAAGTGTGTGGTGTTAATGGTAACACGTTGGTCTCCAAAACCAAAGTTTAGAGTTCGAATCTCTACACGCTTGCCAATTTAAGCAGAGTAGGTTCCACGGTGGGACATCGGACTGTAAATCCGACGCTAACGCATAGTAGGTTCGACTCCTACACTCTGCACCAGTTAACTCGATGTAGCTCAGTCTGGTTAGAGCACTCCGTTTGGGGCGGAGGGGTCGTAGGTTCGAATCCTACTATCGAGACCAAGTTAGGAAGATTGCCAGAGTGGTCGATCGGAGCTCCCTGCTAAGGAGTTGAACCGCAAGGTTCCGTGGGTTCGAATCCCACATCTTCCTCCAATATTGTTAGTGTGGCAGAAAGGCTATGCAACGGACTGCAACTCCGTGTATGCTGGTTCGAATCCAGTCGCTAACTCCAATTACGGTTGACATACATACCATTAGGTTGTATAATAAATCATAGGCGGCTGTAACTCAGTTGGATAGAGTACCTGGCTACGAACCAGGAAGTCAGGAGTTCGAATCTCTTCAGCCGCGCCAATTTTTATAAATTAAAGGTTGACAATATCCTCATTAGAGGTTATACTATGTATAACAGTTAGGCAAAAGTTGCTTAACGTTTAATTAACGAAGGTAAAACTTCACATAAGGAAGATAGAATAAGATGGTAACAGGAAAAGTAAAATGGTTTGATGCAACTAAAGGTTTTGGATTCATCACACCGGACGATGGCAGTAAAGATATATTTGCACATCACACAGGTATTGCAGGTGACGGATATAAATCTTTGGCAGAAAACCAAGAAGTTACATTTGAAATTATTGAAGGCCCTAAAGGTCTACAAGCAACAAATATTTCATAGTATAACCTAATAGGTCCCTTCGTCTAGTGGTTAGGACACCGGGTTTTCATCTCGGCAACAGGAGTTCGACTCTCCTAGGGACTACCAAATTGCACTAACTAAGAGCTAAAGTATGAAATACATACCGCAGGAAGATAATCGCAAGTACGATGAAGAAGCAAGAAACTTAATTAGACCATTAGGCACTGAACGAAAATACGAACTGTATGATATCGTTCTTAAAAAGCAGAAGTGGTCTAACTCTCCTACACGGGATTTAGAACTTGCTGCTGTAGTTAAAGCAATTGAAAGTGCAAGTGGAGTAGACTCGTTTCGCCTAGATAAAATCAAGAACGGATATCGAAGCGAAATGGCTGCAACAGCTAGACCCAAAGACGGATTTACTAAGCCGGCTAAGAAGAAAGCATAATGAAATACTTTACCCGTAAGATGGTCACCCACAAGGACCTAAACTCTAATGCAACATTGTTTGGAGGCAGGGTACTTGATTGGATAGATGAAGAAGCATACATATACTGTACTTGTCAATTGGACAACGACCGTATTGTTACTGCTAGTATGAGTAACATTCAATTCGTTGCTACGGCTGTTAGAGGTGACATAGTTGAGATTGGTATGGACACAGTTGCTATGGGAAGAACAAGTATAACAATTAATTGCGAAGTGCGTAACAAAAAAACTAAACAGATTATTACCACAATTGACAAACTAGTATTTGTTAACTTAGGTGCCGATGGAAAGCCTTCGCCTCACAATAAGTCAATATCTAACAAACCAGTTGATTCTACACCGTACAATCATAACCGGGGAAGATAACAGCAATGCAATACCTTACAGAAGTTACAGTTTGGGACACTCCAGTCCAAAATCATACATACATTATTACTGACGGCGGACACTTGGCCGGCTACATTAAAGCAGGTACTACTGAAGAGATTATCTTTTCAAAGCCAATGAAGCAATGGTCTAAAAGCCGTCGAAAGTTTGTCAAATATAGTGGTTGACATTTAGTGCATAGATGCTATAATAGTTATATTAATTAGGCAAACACTAAGAGGCACACAATGTCAGACACATTCGTAATAAGTGATACTCACTTTAACCACGCAAATATTTTGGAGTTTAAAGACTACCTTGGTAAGCCGTGCCGCGAATTTGATTCCCCAGAACAAATGAACGAAGCAATGATGGACAACTGGGTTAGTGTTGTTGGACCAAAAGATACTGTTATCCACTGCGGTGACGTATTGTTTGGAATGGACAAAGCTGACTGGATGGCTGCTAACTTTGCGAAGTTACCAGGTAAGAAAAGACTTGTTGTTGGTAACCACGACAACTTGAAAATCCTTGCTCCATTTTTTAAAGATATGCAGTTGTGGATTGATATGGAAGGTCTTATCCTTACTCACACTCCGTTGCACGAAAGCACACTTGCTGAGTCGCATAGGTTTAAAGAGCCTAAGATAAACGTTCACGGACACCTTCACACTACTCCTTCACCAGAAGGACCGTACAGATGTGTTTGTGTTGAGCAGATCAACTACACACCAATTAGCATTGAGGACTTGAGGGCGTGATATGGCAAAGCAGTCAAGACGTCCTCAAGCGCCTAAACAGCGTAATTGGGTTGCAAAACAAGTTCGTGATTTGGACGGTCCTTACCGTCCTAAAGTAATCAATAACAAGGTCAAAAAGAAACCTAAATATAAAAAAATTAACTGGGATGAATAAGATGAAACTTGCAGACTTTAAATTAATGGAAACTACAATGCCTAAGGGCGTACAAGCCATTGTTGATTTTGGCAAGTATGAACTTAGCATTATACAGAACGAAATGTCATATGGTGGCAACCAAGGGTTGTATGAGATTTCTGTATTCAACGGTGGTGAACAAGTGGAACTGCCTGGTATTACTAACGATGGTGATACTGTAAAAGGGTACTTGACAATCGACGCTGTTGATGCTATAATAAATAAAATGTTTACAATAACAGGCACAGAGGGCAAACAGATATGAGAATGCAACCGCAAGAGATAATCAAACATTTAGAAGCTGACAATAGTAAGCTGGCTAAACAAGCAATTCTACTAGAAGCAATGCAAGAAGGACTAGATGAGTTCTTCGAAGGCGTCACAATGGCACTTGATCCAATGGTAACATTTGGTGTTAAGCAAGTACCTGAGCGGTCAGACGTACTTACAGGACAAGGACTTAGCTGGGGGAACTTTAAAGTACTAGCCGAGCAACTACGCAACCGTGAGCTTACAGGACACGCGGCTCGTGATGCTATTGAACTTGCAATGAGTGTTGCTACTACTGAACAATGGAATGGCTTTTACCGAAGAGTCTTAATCAAAGACTTGCGTTGCGGAATGAGCGAAAAGACTGTTAACAAAGTAGCTAAAGACTTCCCACAATATATTGTTCCTACATTTACGTGTTCGCTTGCACACGATTCGGCTAATCACGAAAAGAAGATGATTGGTAAGAAACAAATTGAAATCAAACTAGATGGCGTAAGAGTTATTACTATTATCCAAGGCGACAAAGTAGAAATGTTTAGTCGTAACGGCAAACAGTTTCATAACTTTAATCACATCATCGACGAACTTAAAGAAGTTATTAAAGATCATCCTGTACCTTATCCGCTTGTATTAGACGGAGAAGTTATGAGTGCTAATTTCCAAGACTTGATGAAACAAATACATCGTAAAGACACTGTACAAAACAGCGATGCAGTATTACATTTGTTTGATACTATTCCACTAGGTTGTTTCAAAACAGGTAGTTGGGACAAGCCACAGAGCTTTAGAAGCCTAATTACCAAGCATTGGGTAGAAGACCACAAAGCTACACTAAAGCACGTACAAGCACTTGATTGGGAAGAGGTCGACCTTGACTCCGAAGAAGGCCAAGAACGCTTCGTAGCGTTAAATAAAGCGGCTGTAGACGGCGGATATGAAGGTGTAATGATTAAAGACATTGATGCACCATACGAGTGCAAACGTACTCACGCTTGGCTTAAAGCAAAACCATTTATAGAAGTAACATTGGAGGTAGTAGATGTTGAAGAAGGTACTGGCCGGAATGAAGGCAGACTTGGAGCGATTGTCTGCAAAGGAACCGACGATGGTAAGGATATTGTCGTTAATGTCGGTAGTGGCTTCACTGATGTTCATAGGGACGACTATTGGAATAGCCGTGATGCTCTTGTTGGCAATCTTGTAGAAGTAAGAGCAGACGCTGTAACACAGAATCAAGATGGTACATACAGTTTGCGTTTTCCACGATTTAAAACTTTTCGAGGCTTTGAGCTAGGAGAAAAACTATAATGGAAATATTAACTAATTTAGGTGCAGTCGCTTTAATCGTTGCATTTTTCTTATTCAGTTATATAGGAATACATATAGTGTTTGAGAAAGATGCAAAGAAAAGCATTCCTTTAATTTGGGAGAAAGGCGGATTACTTCACAAGCTACTTAATCCTAGAGACTACGAAGTTTTTGATAAGTCTAAAATTAAATATAGAGATGGAGATAACACTTGAAAAAATTTATATACTTCCTTAAATGGAACTTCACTGATATGCAACCGTTTACAAAGCGATACATTGCATATTTTACAGCAGGTATAATTGCTGCATTTATATTCGGTGGACAATCTGGTGCATTTTTTATTGCACCGCTATTAATGTTTATTGACTTTACTGTAGATATGGTTAGTTCACGTTATAAAGAATTTACAAAAGAACAACAAGACCTTATTGACACTTTATCAGAAAGTAAAAAGTAATGAGTATGAACCACGATGCGAAACCTAAAGACGATGAACTAGAACGAATGAAGGCAGAGTTTCTTGCTAAAGGTGGTGAGATTACTAAAGGCAAAACAAAACCTATGCCTCCAGAACTCGGGATTAGTAACAGCAGTTGGAATAATAAACTAACTAAAGCTGAGAAAGAAGCTAAAAACAGTAAGTGATCTAAATATTTAATGGCACCCCTGCTTATGGAAATATCTTGACATTTGCTAACTAATGCTATATAATGTACATATAACACAAACAAGGGCAGACATTAATGACTGACAATTTTAAATTATTATCGGATTCTGAACATATCCGTAAACGTTTCTCTATGTACGGCGGCAGTCAAGTTGTACAACAGGAACTAACATTTGTAAATGCCGAGTTTACAAAAGTAAACATAGTTGGTGGCTTACTTAAAGTAATCAATGAAATCATTGATAACAGTGTAGACGAATACGTTCGCACTAAAGGCAAGTATGCTACACGCATTGATGTAGACATTGAAGCAGACGGTACTATTATAGTAAGCGACAACGGTCGTGGCATTCCTAGTGTAGAGATTGATACTCCGGATGGTAAAGAATACCAAATGGTAAGTGCATTTACGCGAGCCCGAGCAGGTAGTAACTTTGATGATGACAACCGTGACAGCATTGGTATGAACGGCGTAGGGTCAATGATTACATTTGTGACATCGTCTTTGTTTGATGCTAAAAGCAGTGACGGCAACCTGCAAGTACAAATGGTAGGCAAGAACGGCCAAATAGATCGAATCCGTACTAAAGAAACATCACTGAAGGGTACAACTGTTAAGTTCCGTCCTGATTATGAGTTCTTTGGTATGGAGACCATTGACGAAGCACATACATCAATGATTGAAGAACGTGTGCGTTCACTTGCACTAGCATTTGATGGTGTGCGTTTCCGCTTTAACAAAAAGATTGTTAGACTAAAGTTTGCAGATTACTTTGGTAACTGTGATATGTTTAATACAGAAAACGCCATCTTTGGCATTGCAAAATCAGATGGTAGTCATCAGTCAGCTAGTCTAGTAAACGGACTAAGTGTAAAGAGCGGTACACATATTGATTACCTCTTAAACACTATTATGCAAGACTTTCGCGATGCACTGAAGCGTAGGCGCAAAGTAGATATTACTGCGGCACGATTAAAGCAACACTTGCGAGTACACGCTATTATAAACGGCTTTCCGGCACTAAAGTTTGACTCGCAGACTAAAGAGCGTGTAACAAATAGTGCGGCAGAATGTCGTAATGCAATTGGCGAGTTTGACACTAAAAAAGTTATTGCTAAGTTAATGAAGAACGAAGATTTGATTAACGAAATTTGTGCATACACTAAAATGCAAGAAGACTTACTTGCTAAGAAAGACTTAGGCAAACTTGAAAAGAAAAAGAAAGTAAAGAGCGACAAATACTTTGCAGCAATTGGTCATCGTACTGACAGGATCTTTGTTGTAGAAGGTGACTCAGCAAGCGGCGGCTTAATTAAATGTTTAGGACGCAAAGGTAATGCGTTTTATGCACTTAAAGGTGTTCCGCTTAATGTACTAGAAGTGTCGCATCAGAAGTTTATGGCGAACAAAGAACTTAGCGAACTGTACAGCATTATTACAATGTTTCCAGAAGCAGAGATTTGTTTAGCAACTGACGCAGACGCTGACGGTATGCGTATTACAGGACTAGTATCGTTGTTTATGTTTAAGTACTTTCCGGAGCATTTGAACAATGGCAAGATGAAGATCCTACGTACACCTATTGCAATTGGCAAGAAGAGCAACCAAGTTAAAGAATGGGCGTACACGTTTGCAGATGTAAATAAGATTGATCACAAGCTAGACGTAAGCTATGTAAAGGGCTTAGGTAGTTGGAGTGAGAAAGACTTGAAGCACATCATCAGTCAAGACACAATGGATGAAATGTTGCCAACAGTAAGTATTGCTGATACTGATCTCTTTACAAATTGGTTTAGTAGTAGTACAATTGATTATCGCAAGGAGCAATTGCTTCAGAGTGCGCCATTTGATATTATGAAGGTATAAAGAATGACAAAGCAGATTCCACTAGAAGGCTTCTTTAAGAACGAATATATCGACTTTTCAGTATACGACAATGTCCGTAAACTAGGAAACTACATTGATGGGCAAAAGAATGCAAGCCGTAAGATTGTACACACAGTCCTACAACAGAACATTGACAAGTTTGTTAAAGTAAGTAACTTAGGTCCTAAGGTACAAGACTATGCACAGTATTTGCACGGAAGCCTTGAAGGTACTATTGTTAATATGACTGCAAACTATGTAGGTAGCGGTAACAATGTTCCACTACTAGAAGGCGATGGTAACTTTGGTAGTTCGTTTATTAATGATGCGGCTGCTACACGTTATATCTTTGCACGTATGAATCCAATCTTAAAGCAACTGTACAACAAAGATGACTTTGTAAATCTTGAACATCAGAACTTTGAGGGTGCTAAGATTGAGCCACGCTTTTATGTACCAGTACTTCCTATGCTTGCTATCAACGGCAGTGAAGGTGTGAGTATTGGATTTGCACAAAAGATCCTTCCACGTGATCCTAAGCAGATCTTTAAGTGGGTACAACAACGTGCTGAAGGTTCTAAAATTACTGCTCGACTGACACCTTATTGGGAAGGAATGTCGTGTAAAGTTGCTAAAGGTGAAAGTTCAACACAGTGGGAAATCCACGGATCGTTTGTACGCAAATCTAAGCACCGTATAACTATTGATTCGTTACCCGTAGGGTACACCCTTAAACAATATCAAGCAGTATTAGAGAAGCTAGTTGAAGATAAAGTGATTAAAGACTATGACGACTTATCAGATAACGATGTGTTTGAATTTGAAATCCAAGTAGATCGTGCGTTCGGTGAACGAACAGATGAATGGATTATGACCAAGCTAAAGTTGATTAAAAAGGTAAGTGAAAACTTTACTTGTATTGATGAGCACAATAAGATTGTTATCTTTAAAGGTCTTAAAGAGTTGTTAGAAGCTTGGTATGTAAAACGTATTGAGTACAACGACAAGCGTAAACAACACTTGCTATCTAGTATGCAAGAAGAAATGGATTACACTAATGCAAGAGCTAAGTTTATACAAGGCGTTGTAGATGGTGCCATAGAGCTTCGTAATGCTAAAGAGACAGCAGTTATTACACAAGCTGAAGCATATGACGTTATACTACAAGGGCGTGTTAAGGGCTTCTTAGGGCTTCCTATGCGTAGTTTAACAACAGAAGAAATAGCAAAGCTCAAAGCAAAAGCAAAAGGCCTCAAAACACAAATTGCAGACTACAGCAAGTTGACTTTTGAAAATATCTTGCTACAAGACTTAGATAATATTAAAATTTAGTGCTGTAACACTTCTTTAGTTAAACTGATAAATAGTTATATGAGCAATATATCCGATCCAGAAATCCAACGTATACGCCAAGGTTTAAACGACCTAGGAGATGCAATATATCAGTTATCAAGAACTGAGGCACCGACACCTGAAATTAATAACAGAAGTCTTACCGGCGATGCAATACACGGTGGAAAGATTACTGCATTCCAGAGTGTAGGAATTAGAGATGATAGTTCAAGGTTAGTTGTCGTTATTGACGATGACGGCATTGTTACGGATAACATTGATGTAGAAACTATTGTAGGTGCTACAACAGTAAGTGGTGATTTAACTGTACAAGGTCTAATTACTGCAACAAGACTTCACGTAAATGAAATTACAGCAGATATAAGACAAGAGCGTACTAGTTCACTTGAGTATACTGACGATGTATATCATAAAGGTTTAGTTTGGCGCACACCAAACGGTAGTAAGCAGTTTTCATTAAAGCCGCAACCAGACAGACTTTGGTCTGATCTTCCAATAGACGTTCATAGAGATTCATATTATAGTATTGATAATGTAAGTGTACTTACAATGAATGAACTAGGACCAACTGTTACACGCAGTAGTCTAACACAAGTTGGCGTATTACAAAATCTAGCAATAGAAGGTAATATGAACATTGACGAATACGTGTTTTGGAACAGTGACTTTATGCGTTTTGGCATTGGTACTGAGACACCAAATGGTACATTCGGAATTGTGCAAGACGATGCAGAATTTATTATCGACACTCAAGGCAGAACGGCAACGTTCGGCACATATACAACTACAGACCTAAACATCATTACAGATAATACTACACGCATTAGTGTAAATGCTACAGGTAGAATTATACTTGGTGCTGACACTAATAGTAAAACTACTGTTAAAGGCAAACTAGGTATAAATGTTGAGAACCCTACAGCAGACATTGAAACTGCTGGACCTGTTAGCTTTGAAGGCAAACGATTTGAAGTTGCTGCAGGCGCACCAACTAACGGTTCTTATAGACAAGGTGATATTGTTTGGAACACATCACCTCGCCCAACAGGTTATGTAGGATGGATTTGTACCCAGGCTGGAACTCCAGGAATTTGGAAAACGTTCGGTCAAATTGCTTCATAAACCTGTAACTTTACGTAACACCCGACTGCCATAAATACAGTATGGATAAAGTCAAAAATCAAAAAATTGCAAGACAAGTTGAACGCTGGGATCTATTTGCCCGGCTAACTCCTACTCTCTTCTTAGTAACAACTATGACGCTAATATTGTTTGATTTAGTAAAAGTGGAATACGCATTTTACGTAGGTCTAACAGGATTTGCTGTTACGGCAGTTACTTGGTGGTGGTGGGCAATCTTTACTATAAGATACTTAATAACTACACTGAGTAGAGCTAGTTCTACCTTGACTGAAGTCAGCGAAGAATTTAAAGTAGTTAAAAAGGAATTAGCGGAGTTAAAGGATGAACAATAAATCATACAAAATATTAAAAGCCGCGACTAATATAGTTAGCGGATTAAGTATGTCGACACTTATTATTTTAGGTGTAGCGTATATGGGATTTAATAATGCGTTTGTGTTTAATAATGCAGGTATTTCAGTAACAAACAATCCAGTTACTGGAGACCAGATTAATTTTATTCTAGAAGGCAGTCGACGCCACGAATGTGTACTAACAAGAGTACACACAGATGCAACTAATAATGAAACTAATGAAAGATTTGAATTAGACTTTGCTAGAAAAGTATATCTAAGATCAGATGACTATCTTGGCAATGCAACAGGCATAGTTGACCATCAGTGGGGAGTGCCAAAGCCAGACGGTATGCTACCAGGCGTATACAGAGTAAGCCTATACAGCGAGTTTGATTGCGTATACTTACTTTTCAAAACATCTAAAGTCCAAATTTTTGATAACATCTCACTCATCATAGAATAAATAAATTTATGTTAGCAATCGGAAACGGCGAAAGTCGTGCATCTATCGATATAGACAAAATTAATGGGCCAAAAGTAGGCTGTAATGCGTTATGGCGAGACTATCACACAGACTATCTTGTATGTGTAGACCGACGAATGGTTGACGAAAGTGTACGTGGCAAAGTGAACTTAAACGATACACTAATATACACTCGAGAAGATTGGTATGATAGATATCAAAGATTGCCTAAAGTTAGAAAATTACCTCCACTTCCTTATAATGGCGAACAACGCTGGGACGAACCGTTTCAATGGGGTAGCGGTCCTTATGCAGTTTTTATTAGTGCATTGTTTGCGAAAGAAGGCTATGTAAATCTAATTGGTTTCGACTTGTGGAGTAACACCAAGCAAGTTAATAACATATACAAAGACTCACCAAATTATGACGATGCCAACAAGAGTGCTGTCGATCCACGTTACTGGTTACACCAAATTGGAATGGTGTTTAACTGCTTTCCTAAAATACAATTTACTGTATATCAAACCCCGTCCTGGGAATTACCTAAAGTCTGGAATTATTCTAATGTTTCGGTTGACACACTAAGTAATATAAGTTATAATAATACTTAACAAGGACTTGGCGTCACCCCTTCTAACTCTGCCGCCCATACAATTATTAAAACAGGAGATAATAATGGGGAAATATTTAAGCACAAAACACTACGGACACAACATTGGTCTTTCGGCAGTATTCCGTCAACCTAATGCAGATCATTCACACTGTCATCTATTACACGGTTACAGTTTAGCATTTACATTTAAGTTTGGATGTACCGAACTAGATCATAAAAACTGGGCTGTAGACTTTGGAGGTCTTAAACCTTTAAAGAAATGGCTAGAAGACAACTTTGATCACAAGACAGCAATTGACAAAGATGATCCGTACTTAGATAAGTTTATGGAACTACAAGAACTTGACCTAGCAGAAATTGTTGTTATGGATGGTGTCGGTGCAGAGAAGTTTGCAGAACACGCATTTAACTTTGCAGATAAACTAGTGCGCGAAATAAGCAATAATCGTTGTTATTGCGTAAGTGCAGAATGTGCAGAACACGGAGCAAACTCAGCGATATACGAGGTGTAAGTTGGTTAAAAAGCATATCGAGGGCGAATCTAAAGAACACCGCAAGCGCAGAAAAGCTCTTGAAAAAATGGCAAAGTTAGATGGTCCGACTTTTACTAACGAAGAAAAATATTATATAGTGTGCTTAAAGCACGGCACACTATATTCTGCAGATTATGTAAACCGTTTGTATAATATGGTTAAACGTAATTGTACACTTGATTACGAATTTGTTTGTTTAACTGATGAGCCTAAAGGCATTGACTCTAATGTTAAAATTCTTCCACTACCGGGTGGTATTGCCGGATGGTGGTGCAAGCCTTATATGTTTTCAAAAGACTTGCCATTAAACGGCACTGTACTTTATATGGATCTTGATGTAGTTATTTCAAGTAACATTGATAAACTAATCACCTGGCAACCAAATCAATGGTGTACTATTAGAGACTTTACTCGAGTAATGCGACCCAAGTGGCAAAAGTATAATAGTAGTGTAGTAAGATTTAAAACAGGTGATTTGGATTTTGTTTGGACCGAATACGAAAAAAATAAAGTTGAGATACAAAAGAGATTACACGGCGACCAAGACTGGTTATGGGAAGCAACTAGACATAAACAAGCAATGTTGTATCCTGACAGTTGGATACAAAGTTGGAAATGGGAAGTACGCAAAGACAAAGCATTTAAGCCTGGTGGCTTACGAGGCCGAAGAACGTTTAATAAAATTGACAATCTTGCTAAACCCAATATTGAATGTTCTATTTGTGTCTTCCACGGAGACCCTAATCCAGAAATGGTAGAAGACAAATGGGTAGTCGACAATTGGAAATAAAATGTTACTGACAGTAATTGATGTTACCCACTACACAGATACCCTGTTTAGAATACGAGTTGAACGTCCGCGGACATATAGATTTACAGCAGGTGAGTTTGTAATGATCGGGTTAGACAACTGGTCAGAAAAACTACAAAAGAACAAACCTATAATGAGAGCATACAGTATATCAAGTGGTCCGTATGATGACTGGATTGAATTTTACAGTATCAAAGTACCAGGTGGACCACTTACAAGTAAACTACAGCATATTAAAGTAGGCGATATGTTAGAAGTGGGCGAGAAACCAACTGGTACATTATTGCTTGCTAACTTAGAACTAGGTGGTCACTTAGTAATGATGGCAAGTGGCACCGGCATTGCTCCGTTTATTAGTTTACTACGTGATCCTGAAACATATGACTTATTTGAAAACATAACAGTAACCTGGACAACTAGATTAAATGCTGAACAGGATTCTTATAGAGACTTTTTAAACGAAATGCCTATTGAATATATTAGTACAGTAACACAAGAAGATGCTGAACTAAAAGGACGTATTCAAACATTTATGGAGGATGGCACTGTTAAGATCAACGATCCATCTTATCAGCGTATTATGTTATGTGGTAGTATAGGATTTAACAATGACCTAAAAGAACATTTTAGTACATTAGGCTTTTGTGAAGGTAATAAAAAGACACAAGGTACGTTTGTGCAAGAGCGGGCGTTTGTGGGTTGACAAAGATACGCAAACGTGTTATACTATATAAACAATGGTACAAGCAACTACGACAGCAAGGCTACAAGTGGCACAACTGTATAGAATGGGCAATACACAACTCAGGCACACACGAACTAGACGGTTCCTATAGGAAGTTTTAATATGAATGATTTGAAGTTTACAACTTGCGGCGACTATGTTAACGACCAACAAACTATACAACGTATAGGTTTTGCTTGTAAATATATGCACCCAGATCAAACACAGAAGAAAAAGATACTTGAAGAGATTCAGCGGCCGCTAAATACTCGTAGTACAACAGTACAGTGGCTTAACCGTCAGACTCGCGAAGTTGCAGAGCAACGACTGTGGGATATTATGGTACACAATATACAAGCGTACTATAACTTGATTGAATATGTAGGGAGTTTACCTAATGAATTACGAATGGTTCGTCTTGGCAGTGACGTACTTCCTGTATATACTCAGCGTGACTGGGCTTATTATTGGCAGCAGGCTGATGTTATTGCGTATGCGGAAACACACTTCGCAAAAGTCGGTGAGCTTGCAAGAACCCTCGATGTCCGACTATCGATGCACCCAGGCCAATTTACTGTACTTGCGAGCGACAACGCCGACATTGTAGATAGGAGCATAGAAGAATTTGAATATCACACCGATGTCATCCGCTATATGGGTTACGGCAGACAGTTCCAAGACTTTAAGTGCAACGTACATATATCAGGCCGCAATGGTCCAGCAGGTATCAAAGCCTCCCTCAAGCGGTTATCGCAAGAAGCGCGAAACGTTATCACAATCGAGAATGACGAAAACAAATGGGGCATCGCAGACAGCCTTGAACTTGCAGACGACCTCGCACTTGTCCTCGACGTACACCATCACTGGTGCAGAGAAGGTGAATACATACTACCCACCGACGATAGATTTAAACGCATAGTTGATAGCTGGCGTGGTGTTCGTCCTGCAATGCATTATAGCTACAGCAGAGACACAGCATTACCAGAAGGCTTTGCACACGACAGTATGCTACACTTTCCAGACTTGCTAGAAGCAGGACACAAGAAAGGCAAACTACGGGCGCACAGTGATTGGTATCCTAACGCACAAGTAAATGATTGGGCACTGAGCTTCTTGCCTTACACCGATATTATGTGTGAGAGCAAGTGTAAGAACTTAGCAAGTATAGAACTGTATAAATATTATAAAGGAAACGAATATGAATTACCTAGCGAAAATGTACGGACGCAGCAAGCCGACACCAGAGAGCTCGTCCTCTGATAAGAATCCAAATCGTGTTAGTGGTGGCTTAAAAGCACAAGGTGGTGATCACTTTACTATGATTGCTGAGAATGGCTTAGAGCAGCAGATACCTACACAACGCTATGTGCAGAGTTTAGAAGAGCAGTCAAGAAAACAACGAGCTGCTATCACTGTATTAGAGCGTAAGCTGACTCGTGTTGAAGCTGCTCTTGAACAAATGAAGGGTGTTATTTCGCGCTCTTAACTTTACTTAAAATGTCAGCTTTACTCATACTGGCATTTGCTTTTACACCACGGTGTTTTGCTTCTGCTAATAACTGAGTTTTAGTTAATTTATCAAAGTCGCAAGCCTTGCTTGAAGACTTTTTACTCTTTGGGGTCTTAGGTGCATATCCTACACCATTTTTCGTAATTGTTTTTTCAATTACTTTAGCTTCATCCTGTGCTACTTTTACACTAGGTGTAAATAGTTTTGCTATCCATTTAAACATAATTATTCTCCTGTTGGAATAATTATTTACTAAATACATATAACGTAGGAGACAGATATGGCTAGAAACAACAGTTCAAGTTATTCAGGAAAACTAGTACTTGATAAAATTACAGGTATTCGGTCTGATAGACTAAAAATTGCTACACCAATACAAGAGTTAGTTAAACCTGATACATCATTCAAAGCGGCACCAATCGCAAGAAAGACTGTTGCTAATGTTACCAGCGACGGTCTTAAAAGATAACGGAGATATACTATGAAAAATTGGATTAAAGATAGAATAGAAGAACGTACATCTTGGAACGGAGCAGCATTAATTGCTGTTGGCGTTGTTGTACTAATTGCAGGACCATTTGCTAAACTGGCGGCATATGCAGCTATTGCATACGGTGCTTGGGCAATTTATAGTAAAGAAGACTAAAGTTTACCAATAGGCGTAGTACTAGAAGCACTCATATTCCAAACTTGCTTCCTTTCTACGCCTTTCTTTTGAGCAAAAACCTTACTATCACAGTTCTTACATACGTGAAAGTAGTTATTGCTTAGGCGTTTAGGATCCATACTACCTCTAGCACGTTCAAACTCAGCATCACAATTATCACACCTAAACACACAAATAGTCGATTCGCGCTTATAGGTATGTTCCTTGCCGGTCTTACTAGGCCGTACGTGTGTCTTCTTTAATGTGTAATCTCTTATGAACATATAAGTATTTACATAAAGATTATAGAATAAAGAAATAAATACATACAACAAAAGGACAATCAATGAGCATTTGTACACTAACTGACACAGCAAAACAGCAAATTACTACAATTTGTAACGAAAATGAAGTTTATGCAGTAACGCTAAACTTAAAAGGTGGCGGATGCGCTGGGTTTGAGTACGATTGGTCAACATACAAAACTGCCGATGAGTTACTTGATGATGATACAATAATTTACGGCGTTGACGGCGCTACGTTTGTTGTAGGCGCTATGAGTTTAATGTACTTATTTGGAACTGAAATAGATTATGTAAAGTCGATAATTGGATCGTCTTTTGAAATTAGAAACCCTAATGCACAATCCGCTTGCGGTTGTGGTGTTAGTGTAAATTTTAACTTGGAAAAAGTTGAAGAGAACGCAATGATAACGGAGCTCACATAAAATGGCTAAGAAAGAAATTAACATCGGTGTTGAAGGAAACGACGGAACAGGCGATAGTATACGCGAGTCGTTTCGTAAAACGAATGAAAACTTTAACGAACTTTATGCTGTAATTGGCGAAGGTGGACAAATTGGCCTTACTGATTTAAGTGGAGTAGCAATTGACAGTTTTGAAAACTTTCCAAGTACAGATTCAGCTCCGGTACTAGCAGGTATTAATAACGATACACAAGGTAGTCAATTAGAATTTTTTAGACTTGTTAGTGATAATTTTGTTGATCCGGCAATTGATGATAGTATTGCATTTGATGTGTCAAGAACTGATACTGACGGACGTCCTGTTATTGTTGTTAAATCTGTAAAAAGTTCTGTTTCAAGTGATCCTAATCCAACACTAGCAGGTAACTTAAACTTATCTGGCAAAATTGCATACAACACTGCAAGTTCTGCACTATGGAAACAACTAGCTGAAGATGACGGATTTACTGAAGATGACGTTCTTATTGATAAAGCATTTGCTGATGCAACTTATCTAAAATCAACAGGTTCGGGAACAGGTTCGCAACTACGAGTACGCACAGAAGGCGATGTTAACATCGAAGATTATGCATACACTATTGCTAGTTACGATGCTAGTGGTAGGATAGTTATTAACGATAGATACCAAAGCGGCGTTCTTATTGTTGGTGACGGACACGGTCTTGATACAGCAGCAAACGGAGCTCCGTTTGCATATTCTACTACCGGCACTAGTGCTGTAGATACTAGTATATCTCCGAGTAGAACACTTAATGATATTACAGAATTTCCAGAAAGTAAGTTCTTTATAAGAGTTGTCGATAGTACAACACTAAGTTTACACATAACAGAAGCTGATGCAAAAGCAGGTGCTAATGTACTTAATGCAGCTGGCGGCAGTGGCGTACAGGCATTAACAGATTTTTTCTATCAACCAGACGACTTATCAGGTAAGTTTTTAGCTAATGAAGCTATTCCAAGACAAAGTGCTGTTCGTAGACAAGGCGATCAAATGGACGGCGCTTTATATCTAAAAGATCATCCAGGTGAACTTGCTGGTGTAGGCACTCCAAACGGCTTAGAAGATTTACAAGCAGCTACAAAATTTTATGTAGACAACACTAGTTTTGCTTCTAACATTAATATATTTGTAAGTACTTCAGGTGACGATACACAGGCAAGTACACCGGCAGGAAAAGAAGGTAGATCACTTGCATATGCATATAAGTCAGTTAATGCTGCGGCAAGAAAAGCTGAAGAAATTGTTATTGCAAGCAGAGTTGAGCCTGGCCCGTATATGCAGACAATTAAGTACGGTGTAAACGATGCTAGTCTTGTACCTGCAAAAGTTTACAGCGCAGTGTTCGATGCTGCACTTAAAGCCGACTATGGCGCACAGACTGAAAAGTTTAATCTTCTTATTAATCAAAACTTAGACTTTGTTGTAGCAGAAACTATTGATTGGGTAACAGCTCAAATTACAGCAGCGAACGCTGATATAACACTTACTCCAGATGATGACGAATATATTTGGAAAAACTTTGCATACAATGAAGAAACGTGTGCAAGAGATTTAAGATTAATTATTGGTGCTGTAAGACTTGATACATTGTCAGGATTAACTGCAAACAAGCTATCAAGAAATGCAGGTATTAGATACTATAGTAATTCAAGTGGCAGACTAGCAGTAACAGCACAGTTACCGCAAACAGTTGCTACAATTAATAAAGCAAAAGAATTAGTTACTAGTTATGTTTTAACAAATGATGCTTATCCTAATCCATTAAACTCTGACTTCAGTCAATATTTTGATGTTGGATTGGTTGATGCACCTAGTGCAGCAGTTGACAGATTTGAATCGTTGGTCGGTAACATTGTTAGTATTATGACAAACGGATTGCCAGCATATGATGCAATTGACTTGAACGAAGGTGCTCCGTATGTTATCAAAATTACCAATGGCGGTAATGATAGTGTATGGCAAGGTAAAGCATCTAATACAGATTTAATTCCAGGTAAGGTTATTACAGGATCACGTAGTGGTGCAATTGGACGTATTGTATCGTATGATAGAGATCAAAACGATGGTACTAATACAGATGTTATAGAACTTATTTTAGAAGAACCAATTGAATTCTTAATAGACAATGCCGGTAGAGATATTCAAAACACCGAAGTTGCAAATGCACTTGGTGATGTATTAGAATATGGTAATAGAGTTAGTGAAAAACAAATTGCAATAAAAATTGAGTCAGGTATCTATTACGAAGACTATCCAATTAAAGTTTCATCACAAGTATCAATTGTTGGTGACGAAATGAGACGTAGTATTATACGTCCAAAAAATCGTGTATCGCAATCAAAATGGGCAGACACTTATTTCTATCGTGACAAGTATTTTGATGGATTAACACTACACAATAACACAGTAACATATGAAAACGAAGCAACACTTTCACTTGCTGGCGGAGTACTAAATGCATATATAGGTGATATATTAACACAAGCAAATAGTTTCTCATATAACGAAGCTAAATGTCGTCGAGATCTTGATTACATCTTAACACAAGCCGGATTTGATATTACTCTTGGAACAAACTATAATGCAGTAACACAAGGTCTTGCATATCAAAGAGCAAGTGGTGCAGTTGTACAAGCAAGTCAGCTTTCACAAGAATTAGCAGCAGTTGGATTTGCAGGAAATTTAGTTGCACAACTTACTGAAGTAGCTGATAACTCTACTACATTATCACGTTCATCAGCATACTTTGCCGAAGTACTTGATATTATTGAAAACGGTACAGTAGACACTGAAAATTCTGCAAATAGTTTAATATTCCCAGATGATGCAAGTTTTGATAGCAACTTAGTTGCTGCAAGAGATAAGCTACAAGCAAACAGAGCATTCTTAAAAGCAGAAGTAATTGCTCACATAACAAATAATACTAGTCCTCCAGCAGGTTGGGATACTAGTTTACTTAATTTACACGTTGGCTTTTGGACAGATGCATTAACATATGATGTTTTATACGGTGGTAATGACGCCAGTACAACACAAGCAAGATTGTACTTCACAGGTGGTGCACCAACAGGCGGAACAATAAATCTTAGTGCTGCACAACAAACTGTAGTTGTCGGAGCTGTTAATCACTTACAAAGCATTATTAGTAATATAGTTACTGGTGTTGCAATTACTAAGGCAACAGGAAACTCAGCAAGTCAAATTACATCAGGCTCAAATGCATCAGCATCACAGGGTTCTACTATAAATGCTAATCTTGCAATTATAAAAACTGCTGTATCAGGACAAAGTGATAGTACTTTAGGTACACCTACACTACCAAGTGTAACCTTTGCAGCACAATCTCTAAGAGATGCCAAAGGTGATATCGAAGCAAATCTACTATCAGGTGATGCTGCGGTTAATATTGTCGACAGAACAATAGAATTTATTGATAGCAACTCTGGTATTAGAGCAACAGTATTAGAAAATGTTACAAATGCAACGTCAGTTGCTATTAGATACAGCGATGGATACAATCCAGCAGGTGCTGATGTTAGTGCAAGTTCGCAGTTTAACTTCAACGACGATGTTGTATTAAATGGCGTTACGCAAACATCATTAAAAGTAACAAGTCAAGATACGACTAGAACAATTGATTTTGATATGGGCTGGCATTATGCTTCAGACTCTACAAAACCTATTAACACTTCTTCAGCAACTAGTATTAATAACATAGGTCTTAGAGATCAAGCTGCTGAATTAATGCGTCAAAATAAAATTAATATTCAAGACGAAGTATATTCTTGGATGGACGAACAAGCCACAGCAGCTCAAGCAACTGGATTTGGCACGTGGGCTCAGGTTACTTTAGAATTAGCTGGTACTGTTGCTGTTGTCAAAGGCGAAACAATAACACAAACAACTACAGGAGCGAGTGGTGTTGTTAAAGAAGCACCAATTAATGCTGGTGGTCAAACAACTGTTATACTAGTATCACCGTCATCAGCCTTTAGTCTTGCTAATGCAATGACAGGGTCTGTAAGTGGTACATTAGGAGTTGGTAGTGTTCCGGTTTCTGCAACAGTTGGTAAATTTACCTTTACTACTAAGTGTTATAGAGACATTGGTTACATTGTAGATGCTCTTGCAAATGACTTACTTAAAGGACGTAATGAAGATTCAATGGAAGTACAGGGATTGTACTACGAAGGTGCTGTTGAAACTGGACAAGAAGAAATTACAACACAAGCAATTAGTCATATTAAATCTATTGCTGAATCACTATTAAATATTGCTGCGCCGCAAGCACCAGCAGGATCTACACTGACTTGGAAGCTAGGCTATCCGGCGGCAGAAGCAGGAGCAAGTGGTGTTGTAACTAACTTAATTGATACTATTGTATATGCATTTAATCCTGAATACAACGCTCCTAAAAATAACAGAGAAATGGATGTGTTCTTAATGAATGATGCTACAATTATACGTAATTGTACAGTTCAAGGACACGGCGGATTTATGACAGTACTTGATCCGAATGGACAAATTCTTACTAAATCACCGTACATTCAAACTGGTTCAAGTTTTGCACAATCAGCTAACAAGCAAGCATTTAGAGGTGGTATGTTTGTTGACGGATTTAACGGCAATATGCCACTCGAAATTGTTGAAGTAAAGAACGGTGATCCGTTTAGATTGTATGCAAGAAGTAAAAGATCGCAAGTACAAGTTAATGGCGTCGGAGTAGGACACGGATTATTTACAAGACGTCCGGAATTACCAGCACCGTTTTATGTTAACGGCGTTAGATATCAAGTTAATGCTATTAGTGCTTACAACAGTACACTAGGAACTTGTGAACTTATCCTAGATAAAAACTCAGGAACAAAAGACGGTAACGAAAATGGTGAAGGTTGGTTAGGACCAGTAACTAATTATACACTAGTAGGTGGTGTTAGAACTCCAGTATATGGCCCAGCAACAAATTATCCAACAATACTACAAACTGCTGGTAACAGATCGCAGCTAGGAAATGACTTTACACAAATTAACGACCTAGGCTATGGTTTACTTGTTACTAACACAGGTTTATCAGAGATGGTTGGTATGTTCACATACTACTGTCACGCTGCATATTATGCAAACAATGGTTCTGAAATTAGATCCGTAGGTGGTTCAAATGCTTATGGTAACTTTGGACTTGTTGCAGCAGGCAGTGATCCTAACGAAGTTGCACAAACTGGTACACTAGCATACAATACTGCACAAACAGCAAAGGTATACAGAAATGACGGCGGGCAGTTTTATGCAGAAGCAGAACAAAATTATGTATATGTTTACGATACAGACTTTACACCATTACCTGAAGGTGAAATTGATATCACCTTTACTAATAGAAAAGCATTAATATCGTTTACTGGTACGAACACTGTTAATCTTACAGGACACGGTTATAAAACTGGTCAAAAGATTACTATTTCAGACACTGCTGGTGTTACTGGGTTAAATGACGATCACTATATTACAGCAGTTGATGCAAACTCCTTTACATTGTTCAGTGATGCTGCACTAAGTTCAGCAAGAAGTTTCACAGGAAGCCTTTCAACACTTGGTACTGCGTACCCAGCAGACGAAGAAGGCACTGATATAAGAAAATTTGAAGTTGTAAATGTTATTCCAGCAGTTATTGAAGATGGTATTCCGGCTGTTAATCAACAAGAATTTACTCTATCAAGTGGAATTACTGCATACTATGGAGATACTGTAACTCAACAAACTTCCGGAGCAGTTGGTACAGTTGTTAGACCACAACGTACAGCAGATGTTGATGGAAATGTTGTTGGCGGTACAACATTGTTTGTTACACAGCCAGACGGCGCAACAGCATTTAATACTACTAATGCAATTAAAGTTACAGATGTGTACGAAGGTACTGACTCTACAGAATTTACAGATGCTGTAACTATATCTACAATTGATAGTACAGCTGATACTAGTGGCTTGCCTCTAAAAGGCGGCAATGGTGCTGTTTGGAAACTTACATTCTCAAACCAAACTACTGATAATACTAGTGCAACAGGCGGATTACTTTATAAACTATACGGTGGTGAACGTGTTGTAGTTAGACAACGTGCTAAACTAACACTTGAAAATATTGAGTCTGTACCAATTCGTCCATCAACTGCGGTTGTGTTTGCTGAATCTTCAAAAGTTTATAGATCATTAAACTTTGACAGAGCAACTATTAGTAACTGGAACAGTACAGCAGATGCAGAAATGCCAGCAGGATTTAATACACTAACGTTTGATAACAATTATCAATATATCCTTAGTACAGTAAGTTATGACAGATACTCTGCTAATGTACTATTAGAACTAGGTGCTGCTGTTAGTGTTACTAAGGGTGACATTATTACCCAAGGTAGTGCAAGCGGCGTTGCTACAGAAACTGTTGTAGGAACTACTACAATATATGTAGGTGGTTGGAACGGAACATCATATACAGCAGTATCGGGTGGTGACATAAGCATTGCTGGAGTTGCAGCAGCTGGATCACAACCAAGTGCAGTAACAGAATTTAGTGCATCTAGCACGTTTGGTAGCACAGCAGGTGATACACTTATTGCAATAACATCTCCAATTACTGATCCAGACGGTTTAAACAGATTAAAAAATGCTGATATGATCTTTGGTTGGAAAGACAGAGTACACGTAATAAAAGCATATCACGATGGTGCAGGAACTGCTACAGGAGCGCCAGCAGGTAGTTCACTAGTAACAGGATTTGCATATTTAGAAATTGACTCAACTCCGTTAGTAAATAAAAATACACAATCAAGTCCAACACCTCCAGGAACAGGTATTGCTCGTCCTCTACGCTTAGGTGGTGAGATTGGTCAAGTAGTATTAAGTATTGGTACACAGAGTGGTGAGTCTGCAGAAATTACTGTTAATATTTCACTTAACAGAGCAACAGGACACGACTTTAGTAACATTGGTACTGGTGGATTTAACACAAGTAACTATCCAAACATTATCTTTGGACAGCCTGCAGAATCAAAAGCCGAAGCATACACCAACGAAGACATTGCTGAAAAATCTCAAGTTTGGGAAAAAGGCAAAGGGCGTGTGTTTGTTATGTCAACAGACGAAGACGGATTCTTTAGAGTTGGTAAGTTCTTTGAAGTTGACCAAGGTACTGGTACAGTTAAGTTTGCAGCGCAAATTAATATCTCAGGACTAGACGGACTTGGATTTAGAGATGGTGAAACAATTAATAAATTCACTGGCGATAGCGGTATGTCACCAATTGATAATAGTACTGTTCCAACATCATATGCTGTTGAACAATACCTAGACAGGCGTTTAGGTTTTGATAGAAATATGAATGCTAAGACAGCAATATTAGGTGACGGTTTCCTACCACAAAAGAATCCACTACTTACACAAACACTTGATGTAAATGGCAATCCTGATCATACTCTTAATATGGTTAGTGGTCGAGTTGTTCAATTAGGCGATCCAGTTCAAGACTTAGATGCTGCTAACAAACAGTATGTTGATAAGCGTGTTTTTGCTAACGATGAAATTCAAGAACTTAGAGATATCGAACTTAACAATACTAGCTTTGAAAACGAGTATGGTAAAAACGATATGATAGTTCTTACTGGTAACAAGCGTGTTTATGTTAAACAAACAACTGGTAACCCAGATGATTGGAGAGTTGGTAATTTAGTTACAGGTGTTGCAACAGACACCGCAGCATATATTGAAGACTTAGAAGCCAAGACACTTGATAATGGGGAAGAAATTTGGATACTATCTTACAAACCATTACAAATTACAAGTGTAACAACTAGTGGTAATAACGGCAATCTTGATGCACAAAGAGGCTATAAACTTGTACAGTTGAATAGTGGTGCAACTGGTGAGATATTATGGTCACAGGGCCAAAGTAGTACCAACGAATCAAGATCCAAAACACAAGGTAACCAGTTTAAATTAATTAATGTTACTGGCACATTTACTACAAATACAGCTGATACACTTTCTGTTTTAAACTTAGTAAATGCTGATGCAACTGAGACAGCTAGTATATATCCATTAGCTGTTACAGTTCAAGGGTTGCAAGATTTTGACAACGAGAAAATTGAAGACACTAATGGTGCATATGGTGATACTACAGGCGGCTTTGACGGTGCTCCAGTTACTACAACATTAGAATTTGGTAACGCAAGTGAAGCAAATAGTACAGCTGATGACGGAGCTCCAGGTACTGCAACAAGAAGTGATATTAACATTGAAGTTGAAAGAGTACGAGCAACACAAAATAATACTACTGGTGACATTACTGATCCAGGAAGTGTTAAAGTTAATCTACAATTGCAGGATGAGGCAATTGTAAATACTGATGTTAATAACTCAGCAGATATTGCGCAAAGCAAATTGTTAATGAATAACGCTCCAGTACTTGCAAACTCAGACTCACTAGACGATGGAAGTACATCAGGACAACGTACAAAACAAGCAAATCAAGGTTTAGCAGCATTTGACTCAAGTGCGTTTGCTGAAGATCAAGTATGGACTTTAATTGGTACTGATGCGCAAGCATTTGTATCAGCATTATCAGTTGATGACATTATTACACAGAACAGTGGTACTAAAGTTGCATATGTAGATGCGATTATTAACAGTTCTAATCCATATCAAATTAGAGTAAGAACTGCAAGTAGTTTTGTAATTGGTAACGCAGGTGTAAATAGACTTACAAGAATTACTGTAAACGAAGGCGATTATACTAAAAATGCAGCAGCACAGAGCTTAACAACAGTTAGTGCAGTTTTAAATACTGGCTTTATTAATATTAAAGACAGAGGTATTACTTTTGATAAGATACAAGATTTACCAGAAAAAACTGTAATTGGTCGTGCAGACATTGACTTTGATGGCAATCAAGAAGGTGCAGGCGAAAACGGTATTACTAGAGCTGTATCATTTAGTCAAATTGTTGACGAAGGCGGAGCACTACAAGATAAAGACTTTAACAACAGTCAACTAGTAACTATTGCTGGAACGATTATTACTACTACTGGTGAAATTACTTTACCAGACGGTACTAACATTACACAGGTAGGTAATGCAGGAGCTACAGGTACTGTACAAGGTGACGTTAATACAGAGAACAAAGTAGTATTAGTTAGCGTAAGTGGAACCTTTAATACCACTGGACAACTTCAAATTGTTAGCGGCAGCGCCCAAGGCGTAGCTAGTGTTCCAACTGGTGTTGTTAGTTCACAAAACTTGTTAGGATCAGCATTAACTAAAATTGCTGACGGTATATACGGCGCAACACCAATAACTAACGTTGGTGCAGATGATAGTCTTGTTAGAACACTACAAACAGGTGATACATATGCTACTATTGATAACAATCTTGATATTGGTGGTTGGATTGATGTTAGAGGTTTAATTGTAGACGGTCGACGTGCTGTTGACTTTAACCCAAGTACTTCACAGTTAGAACTTTGGACACCGGGTGATCAACTTTCGTTGACATTAGAAGGTTCAACGCCAGGTGCTGGACAATCTGTCAAGCATAACATTAAAGCACCTACATCAAGTTTACAACTTGGTAGTACAATAATTGATAAGAGTGAAGTTGACTATGCAGGGTTTGCAAGTGACTTTATGGCTAACAGTGGTATACATAAAGATGAGCCGTATTTAAATACTCCTTGGATGTTTACAAATTATATCCAGGCGCCAGGAGACCTAGGCCAAACAGGTACAGGTATTTCAATTGGTGCAGGAGGTAGACATACTGCTGCTGATGAAATTGCACTTGTAGTTAACGGTGCAGGGTCTGACAGTGTTCTTATTAAATATGCACAAATTACACTAGGTGTAAACGGTGCGATTCGTCAAACTATTGCAGACGGTACAACTACTATTAATAATAGTTTAAATGTTAATAGTGGTGCTAATACTAAGTTTAGTGTTGCTAATGCTACAGGTAATACAAGAGTATACGGTACATTCCGCGCAGACGGTGCTACTACATTAAACGGCAACGTTACATTAGGTAATGCTGCTTCTGACACTGTAACATTTACAGCTGATGTTGCAAGTAATATGATACCAAGTGTAAACGATACTTATGATTTAGGTGCTGGTACTATGGCGTGGAAGGATTTATATCTTTCCGAAAGTATAAACTTTAAAGGTGCAACAGGCGAAAACGAAATTGTAGTTCCAACTAACCTAGCAGATGCATTAAGCATCAAAGATAGTGCAGGCGACTTAATTGTATTAACAACTACAACAAATGGGCAACGTGTAACTGTTACACCAAACACTACTATTAGTGGTACACTGGACGTAACCGGCGCAGTAAACTTAAACGCCACTACAGCTAGTTCAAGTACTGCTACTGGTGCATTGATTGTAGACGGTGGTGTAGGTATTGCTGAAAACACACATATTGGCGGTACACTGAACGTAACTGGTACAATTACTGGTAGTGTAACTGGCAACATTGATGGACAAGTAACTGACATATCAAACCACAATACTAGTAACTTATCTGAAGATCCTGATGCAACAGGAGCAACTGGTACAATGTACCATACGACTGCAAGAGCTAGAGGAGCCATAAGTGCGAGTGGTTCTTTATCATATGTTGCTTCAACTGGAATTATGTCATACACTGAACGTACTGATGCAACCATACGTGGATTGATTAGTGCAAGTGGTGATATATCATACAACAATACAACTGGTGTTATTAGTTATAGTGACCCAGCACCTAGAACTGATGCTGCCATACGTGGATTGATTAGTGCAACTGGTGATATTAGTTATGACGAATCCACTGGTGTTATTAGTTACACAGATTCAGATAGAAGTGATGCAACAATTAGAGGTTTGTTGAGTGCTGCAAATTCCGGCACCGGATATGGTAGTCTATCATATGCTGCCGCAACTGGTGTGTTTACTTTTGCAAAAGTAACTTCAGCTAATATTAGAGATCAATTTAGTGCTAGTACAGGTATTGAAATTAGTGCTGCTGGTGCGATATCGGCCACTGGTGCAGGTACAGCAGCTAGTGCATCAGCAATAACTACAACTAATGCTAATGCAGCCAGTGCAAGTACTTGGTACCCTACATTTGTTGACGGAGCTGGTGCTACTAAAGCAATGCAAGTTGATACTAATGCTGCAACCGGACTAAGTTATGTTCCTAGTAGTTCGACACTAAAAGCAAGTGTTTTTAGTGGTACAGCATCATCTGCAAATTATGCGGATTTGGCGGAGAAATATGTTGCAGATATTGCATACGAGCCAGGCACAGTATTAGTATTTGGTGGTGACAACGAAGTTACAATTTGTGCAGAAAAAGGTGATCGTAAGGTTGCTGGTATTGTGTCAACAGATCCAGCTTACTTAATGAACAATGCACTAGAAGGTGACACTGTTGTACCATTAGCACTAACAGGGCGTGTGCCGTGTAATGTAATTGGTACAGTTGCTAAAGGCGATATGCTTGTAACTAGTGCTGTTCCAGGATATGCTATTGTAAATAATGATCCTAAACTAGGTACAGTACTTGGTAAAGCAGTAGGCACAAAAGATACCGAAGGCAGAGGTGTTGTTGAAGTCGTTGTAGGGCGTATGTAATAAATACAGTATAGGAGACAAGTATATGGCGATTCAAACAATAAACCTTGGCAGTGTAGCAAACGACGGCACAGGTGATGATCTAAGAGAAGCGTTTGAAAAGATAGTTTTTAATTTTGACGACCTTGACAATCGTACACCTGAAGCAACTACAGTAGTTAATTTAGGAACTGGTGAGGGGCTGTTTTCAAACAAAAGTGATGCAGAACTAAGATTCAAATCATTAGTAGGCGGAAACAATGTTACCCTTTCGTCTGATACAAACGAACTCACTGTTAACGTTGATGCTGGGGTTACTCAGTTTGATGTTGCAGCTGATACTGGTAGTGTCACTATTACAGAAAATGCTACACTAACTATAGCCGGCGGAACCCTTATAAGCACATCTAGAGCTGGTAATATTATTACTGTAAACTCTAGTGCGTTAAGTAAGGTTGAAGACGACCCTGCACCAAAGTTAGCAGCAGGATTAAATGCTGATGGAAACAATTTGGGCAACGTTGGATTAATAAATGCAACAACAGTAACAGCAAATTTTAACGGAAACCTTACAGGAAATGTACACGGTATTGACGTACGAGATCTTAATTATTATAGGCAGAGCGAAAATAGTTGGGACTTTAGCAGCATTGCACCTGTAGCAGTAACAACGTTATGGGACTTCTTATTTGCTACTAATGACGTTGATTTTGGCAGCATTGCCGGTAATAACCTTAATGTAAGTTTAGATCTTGGCACTATCAACATCTAATTTTTCGATAAATATTGCTATATAAAGGAATTCGTGTATGGCATTATGGACCGCATCTAATAACTTACTACTTCGACAAATTGAAGAAGGTAAAACTCTTAGAGAACCAACCGAAGGTGAATCTCGAGCAGCCAATCTTCAACCAATTGATCTCGATGTTGTATCAGGCTCCGCTTTAAAAATAATTGGCGGTACGCTTCCTCCTGGGTTAAGGATTGTAGATCAAAAAATACAAGGAACACCTTTTGAGGTTGCACGAGAAACAGAATTTAAATTCGTAGTTAGGGCAAGCAAAGATAGCGAAATAGATGATCGAACATTTAGAATAAATGTTGTTGGTGCAGATTTACCTGTATGGGGAACAAGTGCTGGTTCATTGCCAATCGGTAAGAACAACACATACTACATACTTGATAACAGTCCTATAGATTTTCAGTTAATTGCAACTGACAGTGACATTGCAGCAGGACAAACATTAGAATATTTTGTTGCAAGCGGCGACGGTGAACTTCCGCCAGGAATACAACTTACCCGAGACGGACGAATAGTAGGTGTTGTAGATCCTGTTCTTGCAATTGATACACTTGCAAATAGCGGATACTATGATTCAAATTCTTACGGTGAATATCCTTTTGATTTTGGTGTAAGAAGTGCTAATGGGTACGACAGCTTTTTTTACGATATTAAATTTTATGACAAAAGTATTGCTACTAAATCACCTAAGAAATTAAACAGAAACTATCAATTCCGTGTTAGTGTCAGCGACGGTGATACAATTGAGAAAAGATTATTTAGAATATTTGTTGTGGGGGATGACTTCCTACGTGCAGATAATACTATTATGCAATCAGGCAATACGTTGTTTGGTGCTGACGCTTCTCATATTAGAACTCCAATATGGTTAACACCTGCAGATTTAGGATACAGACGAGCTGACAACTATGTTACTTTATATATGGACATAATTGATGCTTCTGATATTGTAGGATTTGTAAATTATACCCTTGAAGATTTTAATGATGACGGTAGTGAAAGTATTATACCTCCAGGAATAGAACTAGATTCCGGAAGTGGCGAATTAGCTGGCGTTGTACCATATCAGCCTAGTGTTACTAAAGAATATAAGTTTACTGTACGTGCTACTCGATACGTAGGTCCTGCTACTAATACTGCACAGATTAATTTTACAACATACGAAGAAACATTTGCTCAAACAAGAACACCGGCTGTTAAAATAATAAGAAACAACTTGTACGAGATTTTAACTGTTGAAAATACAGACTTTACAACAATAGGTGCTCCTAATAATACTGTTGGAACACAATTTAGAGCATCGGGTGCAACTTCAGGAAAAGGTACTGTTAAACAAGCATCAGGCCCATACAAGTTAAAAATTAATAAAAAATCTAATATTGAAGTATTGCTAGACCAAACCTTTAATATTAAAGGTACTATTTTTAAAATTACAACAATTAATAATAAAAATCCATTATACGATGTACTAACACTTTCTAAGCCTTTAGATGCATATCTAAAGAAAGATGAAACGTTTACTAAAACAATAGTAACTGCAACAGTAGACACAAACTCTGCATTTAAAAATAAAACATTCACTGTTAAACTGCTAGGCAAGATTGACTCACGTATTGTTTGGCAAAGCGTTAAAGCACTAGGTACAATTAATGCAAACTTAACTAGTACACTTAATGTCCGGGCAACTACTAGCGTTCCTAATGCTGTTGTAAGATATAGTAAAATTAGTGGAAGATTGCCAAATGGGTTACGTATATCAATTGATGGTGAGATCTCTGGCAAGGTACAACAGTTTGGCGAAAACGTATATAAAAGTTTTTGGAAACCTGCTAGAAATTATGTAGCAAATGACATTGTAAAAGTTAATACAACTTTATATAAATGCTTAATTGCTCATACGTCAGATGCTGACTTTGTTACTGATACAGCCAAGTGGGAAGTGTACGAAGCATTTGCAGTATCTGGGCTAACAACATTTGACGGGAATGATAATATTCTTGATTCCGGCACAACTTCAATTGACAAAACATACACGTTTACTGTTCAAGCAGAAGATCAGTTTGGCTTTAGTGCTACTACTAAGTCGTTTACTATAGCAATTAACGATCCAAACGAATTAACATTTAGTAACATTTATATTAAACCATTTTTAGGTGCATCGCAACAATTTATATACAATAGTTTTATTAGTGATCCTATTGTGTTTACTCCGTCTTCAATCTATCGACCAAACGATACAGAATTTGGTTTACAGAAAGATTTACGGATGTTAATGTATGCAGGTATTGAAAATGTTGAAATGGATAAATTTGTTGGTGCTGCTGCAAAAAATCATCGTAAAAAACAGTTTCAATTTGGTGAAGTAAAAACAGCAGTAGCATACGCTCCGGGTACACGAGATGCAGTATACGAAGTAGTATATGTTGATATCATTGATCCACTAGACAGTAATAGCGGCACTGTTAAACAAAGTATTAATGTAAAAACAAATAACAAACGTCTTATAAACAATGGTAGTTACGAAGAAAATGATAATACTTCAACTACTATAAACCAAGAGCCGGATAGGTTTCGACCAATTACAAATACACTAAAAATTGACAGTGATGCCATAAGCATTGACGAATCTACGCAAACTAAAAAATATATTAGTAATATTACTAATATGCGAGATAGAATTGCTCAAGTCGGAGTAACCGATAATAACTTTTTACCACTGTGGATGCGTACACCGCAGTTAAATAACATCGAAGAACTAGGGTATATTCCTTGTGTTGTTCTTGCATATTGTAAGCCCGGCACATCGAGAGATATATTCTTAAATATAAAAAATAATAATTTTATATTTAATTCAATCAATTTTGAAATAGATAGATACATTATAGACAGCACTAAAGGTAAGAGCAATGAGCAGTACATTGTTTTCGCAAATTATGATTTTAATATTTGATAACATAAATACTGTACTAGGAGAATAAACAATGTCAGCCATACCAGGAAATAATATAGTAAACGTTGCAGATTTGGACACAGCTTTCCCTGTTCCGGGGCAAGACAACGATTCGCAAGGTTTTAGAGATAACTTTACAGTAATTGATAATAACTTTACATCAACAAAAGCAAGACTTGAAGATTTAGAAGCAAATGCAGTACGTGTTGATTCAACAGGTGCTGGCACTTATGCAACCACAAACGTGTTTGAAGACCTAAGTAGCGGCGGAACTGCAAGACTCACTAAGCCTACACTACAGGCTCAGAGAGAAGTTGTAAAATCTTATTCTAGTGTAACCGGAACACAAATTGTAGATTTTGACGAAGGTAACTTCCATACTATTGCAATGACTGGTAATACTACACTTAACTTTAGTAATGTTCCAGATAGCGGATATTACGGGAAATTTATATTACACATTACTTCAACTGGCACTAATAACTTAGAGTTTAGTAGTAGTCTTACACTACGAGTATTACAAGATAGCGCATCCCCGGCATTCTTTAACGGTACTACTCCTATCGCTCAAGGCGAAATGCACGTTGTAGAAATTTATACATATACAGGCAGTACTGAATACTTTGGTAGATATATTGGTCAATACTCGTAATGCACCCATTATTTGAAGATACAACTGAACTATCTGACAATGACCTAGAAGAAAAAGTTATTGATTTAACTAAACGTTATTGGCAAACTTCTAATCCGCAAGCACAACAACAAATAACATTACTGATTGATAGCTATAGACTTGATTTAGAAACAAGAAGATCTCGTCAAAAACTTGCAAATGAAGCAATAAATAGTCAATCAGAGCTTGACAAACTAATCAAAGTACGTTAAACTATATGTATGCTTATGAAAACAGACTCTCTAGGAATACCACGATTTACAAATAAAGACTTAGTTGATATGATCTATTCAGGTCACGTTGACAAATGTCACGTTGTATTGTGTGATCCTTCAGATGATATTGATAAGTTTAACGCAGCAATGCGTGAACAATACCTCCCCGAGCTTAAACAGTATATTCCAATAGATGTAGAACAGAAAGACTTTGACAATGCGTTACAGTCTGAATGGTTTATGCCTGATGAATATAAAACCCTTAGTGTAAATGAACTTGTGTTTGATCGCTGTAATACTCCAGAAGAACAAGAACGAGCTTATGAAGAATTACAAGAGTTTGGAAAGCGCGGTATGTACAATCTATTACGTTATATGATCTATCTTGTAGACTTTATGCGTAAAAATAATATTGTATGGGGTGTAGGTAGAGGTTCAAGTGTAGCATCATATGTGCTATACTTAATAGGCGTACACAGAATTGATTCAATCCAGTATGACCTGGACTGGAGAGAGTTCTTGAGATAAATACGTATATAATTCATAGGAGAATTAAAATGGCACTTAAAAATAATGCAAGACAAACTTATAGAACTATGCGAGGAAAAACTGTTGATATGGATTTGTTACAACAACGTAACGAATTAACTCCAGCAGTTGGCAATGCTCGTGTAAACGCACGTGGCGACGAATTAGGTCCTGGTGGGAAAATTATTCGAAAGAAAGAAGATATCCTTAACGACTATTATGAAAATTCTGATCGTTTACCTGATGTACCGATGCCTACTAAGGCAGCAGACGCAGCAGTAAAAACAGATCCAGAGTCTAGTAAAGCAGCACCTAAAGGAAAATCCAGAGCTCAACAAAAAGTTGAAGCAAAAGGTATTGAAGAAGATCCTAAAATGGCTGCTGAATTTGGCGACGATGACGAATGGGTTGAAGACGACAGCGGGAATTTTGTACCAAAAAGCGAGGCGTAAATGGAAACTAGTGGCGGTAGTAACGGTCTTACGACACGAATTAAAGGTAGTGTAAGACCAATTCGTAATCGTGTAATTGTAAATAATATGGAGTTCGGTGCTCAAACTACATCGGGCGGAATTATTCTTGCAAGCGACGACGGTAAAGATCAAGGAATTAAACCTCGTTGGGGTTGTGTAGTTTCAAAAGGCGACGAAAATGCAGATCCATACAATATCGGAGATTGGATATTAGTTCAACACGGTAGATGGACTCGCGGATTTGAAGTTGAAATGGAAGACGGTACTGTTGAAATGATGAGAACTGTAGAATCCGAAAGTGTATTAGGATGGCAAAGTGAAATGCCTGCAAATACATTGTTTGGAGATAAATCAGGTGTAGGAAAAAGCACAGTACGGCCAGAAGATTTTGGCGCAAACTAAGAGGTAACAATGACTAACACATTTAAAGATATTGACACATTTGCAACAGCGTGTGATCAACCAGCAAGCCCTGAAAACTACAAAATGTATCTTGGTCTAGTTGACGAAGAATACGGCGAACTTGTAGAAGCAGTTATTGCAGACGACAAAGTCGAACAACTTGATGCACTAGTTGACATCCTTGTTGTTACTATGGGTGCTATTCGTGCCGCAGGGTGGGACGGAGAAGCAGCCTGGAAAGAAGTAATGGACACTAATTTTGCAAAGATTGATGCAACAACAGGCAAAGTACGTAAACGCGAAGATGGAAAAGTACTAAAGCCAGAAGGCTGGAAGGCTCCTGAACTATCGCAATTCATCGACAAGTAAATGATTTAAAAAACTACTTGACTCCTTAGTTACTTTATGCTATAATATACATATAATAACTAAGGAGTTTTCTTATGATGTTTCCAACACCACAAAGCAGTGGCTTAGGCACAACTGGTGCAACAGGTATTGCACTTATGATTTTACACACAACAGGATTTCTTGTAGGTTGGGCTTGGCCACTACTTTATGTTTTTCTTATTATTTCTGGCATTGGTCAAGAAAATAGAAAAGGCAAAAAATAATGGCAACACACGGCACTATTGACCTAGAGACTATTGACACTAGCCCGAGCGCAACTGTACTATCACTAGGAGCAGTTAAGTTTAATCCGCTAGATGACAGCGAACCGCACTCAGAGCTTTACTTAAAAATTAATATTGACGAACAAGATGCACTTGGCCGTACTGCAAGTGACAGCACTATTGAATGGTGGGGTAAACAAGATCCTGCTATTATGGAAGAAGCATTTGACCAAACCGGAGCAGTAAGTGTTCAAGAAGCACTACGTCAAATTAGCAAGTGGGTCGTTGGTGTTGATACATTATGGGGTCAAGGTTACGGCTTTGACTACACAATATTAGAAGATATGTTCCGCAAAGCAGGAATGAATATTCCTTGGAACTTTTGGATCATTAGAGATTCACGCACACTATTTGGATGTTGTCAAAAAGATCCACGTAAAGCAATGCAAAACAATTTACATAATGCATTAGCAGATGCATACTTTCAATCAAAAGCAATTCAAATTGCATACAGCGAACTAGGACTAAAAAGATGAACCCGGAACCAAAACCACAAAACGCAAGCGACAAAGCGATACAAGAATTTTTAGACAATGGCGGAAAAATACAACACATAGAACCAGGTGTTACTAGCGGTATTGAATATAAGTCTAGCTTCTACGGCAAGAGAAATAAAAAAGCAGAACAAGCCAACGAAACATCCGTCGACAAAGAAAAAAAGTAAAAAGATTAGGATTTAGTAATGAAGGACTCAAAACAGAAATTGCAAGATGTAATAGATAAGACTATACATCAAAAACAACAGTTACAGTTTCAAGAGAAAACAGTTAAAGATCAAGCAAAGTCTATCGAAGAGCAACGCAAGCTAATAGATAAATTGAATCAGGAGAAACCAGATGGCTAGATTTATTGCAGCAATGGATCACAGTGGTGGTTCAACCGGAGGCGTACTAGAACGCTACGGACAACCCTACACAGAAGCAGACAAGATGATAAAAGTACACGCAATGCGTATGCGTATGGTTAACTCACCTGACTTCAACGACAAAAACATCTGGGGAGCAATCCTCTACAGTGACACAGTTACACGTGGAATGGTTGACATCTTGGACGATATGGGTATTGAAACATTTCTAAAGATTGACAGTGGCTGTGAAGAAAACGGTATGCTCAAACAGTTTCCAATAAAGCAAATGTTAGAGTTTGCTACAAGACGTACTCCGGAAGACGGATCTATCGGTGCTCAAATTTATGGCACAAAAATGCGTAGTATTGTTAAGAGGAAAGATATGGTTAGGTCAGTTCTTACACAACAGTTTCAACTAGCAGAAACTATTTGTAGTTACGGACTTGTGCCTATTATTGAACCAGAGGTTCCTATTGATCATCCTGAGAAGGCAGAGATCGAACGCGAGCTACACGAACTATTAGAGAAGTTTTTAAATGAGAAAAAATTTAAAGTTATTCTTAAACTAACACCACCTGAAATTCCTAACTTGTATTATAACTTAACAGTACATCGTAATGTACGCAAGGTTGTTTTCCTAAGCGGCGGATACAGTACAGGAGTAGCGTGTAATAAACTTAGCCTTAATGAAAATGTAACTGCAAGTTTCAGTAGAGCATTATCACAAGATTTACTTTACGACTTGACAGACGACGAGTTTAATGCTACAATAAGAAATAATATTAACCTAATAACAGAGGCAAGTGAATGAAAGATTTATGGGTAGAAAAGTATCGTCCTAAAACAGTGGACGGCTATGTGTTTCGTGATGATGCACAGCGTAATCAGGTAAATACCTGGATTAAAGACAAAACTATTCCGCATTTGCTGTTTAGTGGTAATGCAGGTATTGGTAAAACAACACTTGCAAAATTATTGTTTAATGAATTAGAAGTAAATGATTTAGACATTTTAGAAATTAACGCATCGCGAACAAACTCAGTAGATGACGTTCGTGATAAAATTGTAAACTTTGTACAGATGATCCCATTCGGGGACTTTAAGGTTGTATTACTAGATGAGGCAGACTACTTATCTCCCAACGCTCAAGCGGCACTTCGTGGTGTTATGGAAGAGTATCATACTACTTCTCGTTTCATTCTTACTTGTAACTACCCAAATCGTGTTATTCCCGCTTTGCATAGTAGGTGTCAAGGTTTCCACATTGCTAAAATTGACCAAACTGAGTTCACAGCTCGAGTTGCTGAAATACTTATTACTGAAGGTGTTACTCCTGATTTGGATACGCTCGATACCTACGTAAAAGCAACATACCCAGACTTGCGTAAGTGTATTAACACAGTACAAATGAACAGTGTAGACGGTGTACTTACTAAGCCAAATGAAGGTGATACAGGCACAAGCGACTGGAAACTTGAAATGGTCGAACTGTTTAAAGCAGGTAAGATACAGGCAGCACGTAAATTATTATGTGGAGCAATTCGTCCAGAAGAAATGGAAGAAGTATATCGTTGGCTTTATGATAATATCGAGCTGTTCGGAAGTGACGAGCAACAAGATACAGCAGTAATAATTATTAAACAAGGACTAGTAGATCATACACTAGTTGTTGATCCAGAAATTAATTTGGCAGCAACGTTAATTAAACTAGCAAGAATATGAAAATAAACAAACAACTTAAAAACTTAGGCTTAGTTGCCGGTAAGAAAAAAACAAAACAAATGATATATGTTGGCACGGCTAGTATTATTGTACTCGGATTATGTGTGTTATTTAATATACTATCATAAGGAAACCTAATGACATACTTAGTAACAGATAACTGCATTAAGTGTAAACATACCGACTGTGTTGCAGTTTGTCCTGTAGACTGTTTTTACGAAGCCGACGGCTTCCTTGCAATTAATCCAGACGAATGTATCGACTGCGGAGTCTGCGAGCCAGAATGCCCTGTAGGAGCAATTGTTGCAGACAATGCAATATCATTCGAAGAGCGAGAAAAATGGGACCAAATTAACAGGCAAGTTTCAGATTGGAATGTAAACATTGTTGATCAAAAAGATCCATTGCCAGATGCAGCAAATTGGGATGGGTATCCTAACAAATACGAAGAATTTGGTATAATACCAATTAAGGACATTACAAATGGGTAAAGGCAGTAAAAGACGATTACAACAGATTGCAGATTCACAGATGGAAAGTAACTGGGATGTAATTTTTAATAAAGATAAAAAAACATACAAAGACGTACAACAGGACCTTACCGAGTTAAACAGTGACGGTAATAGAACCCGCGGAAGGAACGGAGAAGATAATGATAAAAGCAATTCTAGCCTGTGACGATTACGGTGGCGTAAGTAAAAACGGCACACTACCTTGGCCACACAATAGCGTAGACCTTAAATGGTTTAAAAGCAATACTGTTAATAGTATTGTTATAATGGGATCTACTACTTGGGAAGATCCTGGTATGCCGCGACCATTACCAAAACGTACTAACGTACTAGCAACTACTCGTCCAGACGCTTATAGCGGTGCTGATATGTATATTAGTGGCAACTTAAACAACGAAATAACTCACATTGATTATATTAATGAAGGCGTTAATACTTGGATCATTGGTGGCCCTAAAATTATTGAACAAACACTAGGCGTTATTGACGAGTTTTATATTAGCCGTATACCTGGTGCATATGCGTGTGATACGTTTTTACCTTTAAAGAAAATTGAATCATTATTTGAATGTACTTGGAAGGAAGATCACGGCGATGTAGAATTTCAAATTTGGAAGAAGAGATTAACTAAATGAAAGAATACCTAACAGCACTTGAATATATTTTAGAAAATGGCAAAGACCGTGACGACCGTACTGGTGTAGGCACACGTGGTGTGTTTGGCTATCAAATGCGCTTCAACTTGCGTGATGAGTTCCCCGCAGTAACTACTAAGCGACTAGCGTGGAAAAGCGTTGTAAGCGAACTACTGTGGTTCTTAGAAGGTAGTACAGACGAACGTAGACTAGCTGAAATACACTACGGCGATGTGCGTGAAAACCTAATAGGCAAGAGTACTATTTGGACTGCTAATGCAGATAAACAAGGAAAGGCTCTAGGGTATGTAAACGACGATATGGCAAAGAACTTAGGCCCAGTATACGGCAGTCAATGGCGTAGTTGGAATGCTCGGGGTCATCACGTGGATCAAATTATTGAAGTTATGAAAAGTATCTACAACGATCCTACTAGTCGTAGACACATTGTTAGTGCGTGGAATGCAGGTGAAATAGATAAGATGGCGTTGCCACCGTGTCATACTATGTTTCAATTTTATGTACAAGACGGAGAACTAAGTTGTCAACTGTATCAACGAAGTGCTGATATGTTCTTAGGTGTACCATTTAATATTGCAAGTTATAGTTTGCTTACACATATTATGGCTAAGATGCTAGGACTTAAAGTAGGCGACTTTGTATGGACTGGCGGGGACTGTCATATCTACCAAAACCATTTTGATCAAGTTAAAGAACAAATTAATCGTGTACCAGTAAAGGGTCCTAAACTATTAATGCCAGAGTTTGGTACATTGTTTGAGATTCTCGAAGCTGACCCTACAATGTTTGTATTAAAGGATTACAATCCAATGGACAGTATTAAGGCGCCAATGGCTGTATAAAATATGATGGGCCACGGCTACTACGGCAGCTCGCTTTCAGACCAACATTCGTATGAACGTAAGTTTGCCTGGCTGCCTGTAGTAACTAATAGTAGAAAACGGGTGTGGCTAAAGTATTATTGCATTAGACACACCTACTACGATAATATGGGCAAGCCTCCTATAAAGGGTCTTTGTTGGGATTGTATTTTTACCGAAAATGAATACTTAATGGAATTGTTAAAAAATGAATAAATTAATGGCGTTAACAATTATATGTATAATGACAACAGGATGTTCGGCAATTGCAGTCGTAGATGTTGCTGCTTCAACAGCAATATATGCAGGTAAAACAGTTGTAAACACTGTAGACTTAATAACTCCTGATATAATTAACTACGACGATGACTAAGCATAAGCTAACTGATGCGCAAAAAGAAGAGGATCGCAGGACTAGGATTCAACATCCTCATATGATTAAATCTAAAGCACATTGGGATTGGGAATCAGGATACGGTAATATGGAAGTGCCAGTAGTAATACCTGAGCCTGCTAGTCATACAAAAAAGATTGCGGTACTTGTTATCGCTATAATTGCACTAATAATTTGGATAATTAAATGAAGAATAAGTTTATAAAAACATATATGGATGTTGCAGAAAGTTTTGCAAAACTAAGTTCAGCAGTACGATTACAAGTTGGCGCTATTGTTGTTAAAGATGATCGTATTATTAGTATCGGTTATAATGGTATGCCTAGTGGATGGGATAACTGTTGTGAAGAAGTATTACGAGAAGACGAAGTAGGGTTTCAAGTAACGAAAACTAAACCTGAAGTACTACACGCTGAAGCAAATGCAATTACTAAACTTGCTCGCAGTAGTGAAAGCGGATTAGGTGCAACTATTTTTGTTACTCACTCACCGTGTATCGAATGTGCTAAGTTGATCTATCAAAGTGGTATAAGTACCGTATATTATAAAACTAGCTATCGAAACGACGACGGTATTAACTTTTTAAAAAAATCAAAGGTAGAAGTTATTAAAAATGGATAACACCATAAACACAATAGAGAGAACTTGATATGAGAGATAGATTTCCATTTTTTAGTAGTAATACTGATATAACTTATTTAGATAGTGCAGCAACAAGTCAAACACTTGACACTGTAATTAACGATAGTGTAGATTTTTTATTAAATAGAAAATCAAATAGACACACTAATCATAATATGGGTGTTTGGGTTAATGACAAGTATCATATTGCAAAAGAAAAAGTAGGACAGTGGTTAGACATTAAAGACCCTGCAAAGAGAATTGCGTTTAACAGCGGTGCATCACAAGGACTATATGATGCCGTACAGCTAGTAAAACAACGCTATACAGGGCATATAAGCGTGTACGTAGGCATTGATGCCCACCATAGCCTGTTACTGCCTCTTAGAGACGCTAGTAATGATATTAAATATATCAATGTACGCAATAACGGTATACTAGATTTAGATGCTGTAGAAGACGCGATTAAGGAAGATTCTGCAACCTGTAAAGTAATAGCAATAAATGCTGTAGGCAATGTATTAGGAACTAAACAAGATTTAGATAGAGTTAGATCATTATGTGAAAAGTATGATGCAATATCAATAATTGATGCTTGCCAAAGTATGGGTAAGATAAAACACAACTATGACGGATTTGACTTTGTTACGTGGAGTTGGCATAAAATATACGGGCCGACCGGCTTAGGTTGTTTAATGCTAGACGAAAAATGGCTATGGTATAATCCAGTTCATCCAGGCGGCAGCAGTGCATCAAGTGTTACTCTTACAGATGTTACCTACCTTGACAATGCTGGAAGATTTGAAAGTGGTACACATAACTTTCAAGCAATATGCACATTGCCAAATTTACTAGATTGGTTAATAGAAAATCAAGAAGCAATAACAGCACACGACGAAATGCTTGCTGAATATGCAAATGAACTTTGCAATACTAAGGTAGTTCCTTCACACACTGGATTAATAAGTTTTGCATCACAATATAGCACCGCCAATGATATATCAACGATGTTAGGTACAGATAGTATATGTGTTAGAGGTGGCAACTTATGTGCCGAGCCACTAGTTGCCGGAATAACAAATAAAAATAATTTAGTTAGAGTTAGTTGGGGTGCCTATACTACTAAAGAAGAAATTAAATTTGTATTTGATAAACTTAAAGAAATTGATAAAAGAACAGAAGATTGGGGCAACACTTTGCCACCCCAATCAACTTAGGTCATTCGTCGCCGTAAACTTGTAAAACTTCTTTTACAGCATCGTGCCTTTCAATATCTCCTTGTTCAAATCGGACTACGTCCAGGTGCTTGTTAGTGCCGCGGTTTTCGAGGTGGCCTATAAAGTCAAGTAAACCATTATCTTTCAATCGGTCTGCTTGAGCTAGGTCACCGGTCACGACCATTTCAGAGTTTTCGCCTAACCGCGTTAATAACATCTTCATTTGGTTAGGTGTTGCGTTTTGCATTTCATCTGCAATAATAATTGCATCTTTAAAAGTACGTCCTCGCATATATGCAAGTGGCGCAATTTCAATTATGCCTTCTTCAATCATCCCTGTAATTTGTCGTGCTTCGAAATAGTCTCGTAACACATCAAAAATTGGTCTGGTCCAAGGCGCCATTTTTTCTTCTAGCGTTCCTGGTAAAAACCCAAGATCTTCGTCAACCGATACTGCTGGTCGTGTTACTATGATCTTGTCAACAGATCCTTCCTTGAATTTTTTTACAGCTGCCTGTACAGCAAGCATCGTTTTACCTGTACCGGCTGGGCCGATAGCAAAAAGTATTGACTTTTCAGCGTCAAGTAATTTTAGGATATACGTTTCTTGATGTTTATTTCTTGGAAGTAATTGTACTGTTTGTTTTTTTGAAAAAGTGTTGAATTCGATAACATTGCTGTTACCTTGAGTTGTTGCCCGTTTCTGAGCTTTTCTTTTTGCACCCATTAAGTCCTCCTATTGAGCTATGGATTTGATAGGACTGTGCCAAGGTAGGCATCGTCCTACAAAAGTATTTACCATTTGCTGCGCATCGTAAAAGTATAGTTTATGTTTTCGTTCCGGATAAATAAGTATGTAACCAAATAGGACTCTCACATATGCAAGACGTATTAGATATTATAAAAAATGTTGAATCAATTTACGATAGTAATACTTCATTCAATATATTAAAAGACTTTGAAAAAGTTCTAGACGAATTAGATTTGTACGTCTATAAAAATTGGGAAGACGGAGAATTGTGCGAAGGGCCTATTATAGATAGACACTGGGTTGCTTGTTCGTTTATGTGGGATAGAGCTGATATGCCAGACCCAACGGGCGGAAAACGCTTGCTTGATTATGACTGCAAGGTATCCTATGCTAAAGACTCACTGATAGTTCCGAGAAAAATTACTAAGCCCGATGATATGCGTCCTGGTAGTAAAAAAGGTAAACTAGATCGTAAAGATATTTGGATTGTAGAAATAAAGATGCCTAAAAAACTTATTGCTGATATTGGTGGGGCATCGGATTTAAATAGCTATGCTGAAGAACCGGCAAACGATGCTCAGAGTCAAGCACAAGCCGAAGCACAACCTGCAGATGTAGCAGTAGCTGATCCAGCAGTAGCTGATCCAGCAGTAGCACAGGAGACAATTTAATGGGATTACGTCAAGGCGCATTAAAAGATATGATGGATAATATCTTTGAAATAGATTCATTTGCTAGTAAAATGGGTGCTGATAAAGATATTATTACACTAAGTTTTAGCGTAAAAGAAAAAGCCCCAGCAGATGATTTAATGCACTTCTTAGAAAGAGGTTATAACTTTATCTTAGATGCAGATGTCACAGCTGGTGAACAATCAGACGGTACATATAAAGTATTTGTAGAAATGGCAAGAGATAAAAAAACATACGAAAATATACTAGAAATTATAGGTGGTGTTAAAAACCTTACTGAAATAGATAATTTCAAATTTAGATATTATAAGAATTGGCGGTCGCAAGATTTGTCACAAGAAACATTAGAAGAACTAGTTCCAAACGATCCAGATAATTACGGCATCAAAGTAGAAGAATCACGTATGGAAAACTATAAACAATTTTTTAATAAAAGTTTTGTAGATCAAGTTAATCTAAAAGAAACTACTTTAACTATCAAAAAAGCGTATGCAGATCCGTTAGCTTTTGAATTTATTGATTTTGGTGATGTTAATCCAATCAAAGATAACATTGATGGTAAGTTTGACATAATGGAAAGTTATCCTGAAATACTCTTTTTAACCAAGTACATCGGCGACTACAACATAAGTAAGTATGGAGACAAACTTGTTTTTGAAAATGAAGGCAAGGGTCTAGTATTAAAAAGGATCTAAAATGTTTGAATTACAAAAAGAACAACTAGCACAATTAATTCCAGGTAACAAAGAAGTTGACGCTTGGTACGAAGCTCTAGTAGCAGTTATGCCTAAATATGGTATTAACACAGAAAGAAGAGCTGCACACTTTATCAGTCAGTGCGCTCACGAAAGTAACAACTTTCGTTCATTACAAGAAAATTTAAACTATAGTGAAAAAGCACTCAAGGCTGTGTTTGGACGTTACTTTGGTGATGCTCCAAAAGCTAATGCAGCAGAATATGCACGTAACCCAGAAAAGATTGCAAACCGTGTTTACTTTGACAAATATCGTAAGTACAAGATGGGCAATACAAACGAAGGTGACGGTTGGTTATTCCGCGGACGTGGACTAAAACAACTTACTGGTCGCGAGAACTACACCAAGTTTGGTGCTAGTGTAAATATGACAGCAGAAGAAGCAGCAGAATATGTTGCAACTCCAGCTGGTGCAGTAGAGTCAGCTTGCTGGTTCTGGGACACTAAGAAACTTAATAACATTGCGGACACAGACAACGTTACAAAGATGACTAAAGTTATTAACGGCGGCAACATTGGTCTTGCAGATCGACAACAGCGTTATGCTAAAGCAATGGAAGTATTTGGTAACCCCGTAAGTATTGTAGAAGATGACGGCGATGACAACTTTGACATCGACGAAATTGGTGTACTACGTAAAGGCTCACGTGGCGAAGGCGTTAAGATGATGCAAGAAGCATTAGGCGTTGGAGCAGACGGAGCATTTGGTCCAGGAACAGAACGTGCGCTTAAAGCGTGGCAAACAGCTAACGGATTAACTGCCGATGGCATTGCTGGTCCTGCAACACTCGGAGTACTCTTAGGAGACTGATATGTTTGGCTCATTAAAAATTGCTATTATTTTTGTTATTATCGGCTTAGCTGGTGGTGGAGTATTGTATGTTAAAAAACTGCAAAACGACCTAGAAACAGCACAAGCAAATGTTGCAAAAATGGAAGTAGCTGTTCAAATAAGTGAAGCAAGTTTAAAACTTGTAAACGACGAAACAGCAAGACTGGGTGATCTAAATACACAACTCAGTACAGATTTACAAAAAGCAGAGCAGTACGGAGATGAACTTCGTGCTACTCTACAACGTCATAATTTGACACACTTGGCTACTAAGAAGCCAGGTTTAATTCAACCAAGAATGCAAGGTGCAACGGATGAACTTTGGAATGACTTGGAGTCTATTACTAGCAATACCGCTACTAGCGAGTTGCAGTCTACTGACTCCGGAAGCACAGATACAAATAGTAACTAATACAGTAAAAACTACTGTACCAATAGTTGCTCACCCTAAGCCTGTTCAAATGAACAGAGTTAAAATCTATGTGGTTAACGAAGATAACTTCGAAGAGTTTAAAGAAACGTTTTATGCTAAGAATGGCGAAACTGCCTGGATTGCAATTAGTGTAAAAGATTACGAAAATCTTTCGTTAAACTTTGCTGAGCTTCGCAGATACATTCAACAACAAAAAGAAGTTATTGTATACTACGAAGAAGCTGTTAAACCTGAAGAGGTTGACAAACAAGAATAGTTTTGTTATACTATTAAAATAATAACTAAAAATTTATGGCATATTCACAAAAAGTAGTAGATCGTTTTGAAGACGTTCTAAACAACCCGGCAAAGCACGGCGTAGGCCGCTTTGATCCAAAAGATCCTAATGTAGCAACAGGAATGACAGGAGCACCGGCGTGTGGCGATGTTATGAAACTTGATTTAAAAGTTAATCCTGACACTGATGTTATTGAAGATGTAAAATTTAAAACATACGGATGTGGCAGTGCAATAGCAAGTTCGACAATGTTTGTTGAAATGCTTACTGGTCTTACAATGACAGAAGCATTAGAAATCAAAGATAGAGATATTGCTGAAGCATTAGAACTTCCTCCAATTAAATTACATTGTTCAGTGTTAGCTGAAGATTCAATTAAACGTGCCCTACAAGACTGGGACGAAAAGAAAGCGAAGCGTAAACATAACGGAGGACCAAAATAATGCCATTAAAATTTAAACCAAGCCAAACAATTAGAGATAAATCTGGTAAAACTAGAACCGAACACTTTTATATGAAGTCTACGTTGATGTCTGATTTAACCGAGGCGTTAGAAAATAAGAACACACATCCTAAAAGACGTCAGAAAATTCGTAATGAACTTTTTAAACGCTCCATAAAAGAGTGAAAGAACGATTAGGAAATTTAATTAATCGTTTCCTAGAATGGTCTTTCCAACGTAACGCTACCAAGCAATTCAACAAGTCTCAAAAAAACAATAAATAACTATTAAGCTAGTTCATACTAGCAATAGAAGATACACTAAAAACTAAAATAAGGGGACGCAGCCGTGGCGTATTCAGATAAAGTGTTAGATCATTACGAAAATCCTCGTAATGTTGGTAAGTGGGATCCGGCAGACAACATCGGAACTGGAATGGTAGGTGCTCCAGCTTGTGGTGATGTTATGCGGTTACAAATTAAAGTAGAAGAAGGCATTATTGTTGATGCTAAATTTAAAACATATGGTTGTGGTAGTGCTATTGCAAGTAGTAGCTTACTCACTGAATGGGTTAAAGGTATGACATTAGAAACAGCAGGTGAGATAAAGAATACCGATCTTGCAACTGAACTTGCTCTTCCACCAGTTAAAATACATTGTAGTGTACTAGCAGAAGATGCTATTAAATCTGCAATAGCAGATTATAAATCAAAGTGATAACAATTACTGAGGTTGGTGCAGAACGTGTAACTGGCTTCTTAGAAACCCGTGGCAAAGGCCTAGGACTTAGAGTTAAGATAAAAACTACTGGGTGTTCGGGGTATGCGTATGTTTTAGAATTCGTTGATGCACTTAATGATGACGATACTATGTTTGACTCTAATGGTATAAAAATTATTGTTGATAAAAAGTCACTAGTAATGATAGATGGAACTCATCTAGATTATGTCAAAGAAGGACTCAACGAAGGGTTTCAATTCAAAAATCCCTGGGAAGACGCAACTTGCGGATGTGGCGAATCATTCACTCTTAAACAGTAAATAATAATAAATACACATAGTAAAATAAAAAAGGGTTTATTATGTGGGATTTAATCGAAAGACTAACGGGCGATACTTTGTGGATTTACACAAGTATACTTGGCGCAATAGCTGGCGCTGCATTTCTAGCTTATTTCAAAGATACAACAGCAGGGCTTTGGTGCTATGCTAAACTAGATCAATTCTTAGACTTCTTAGTTGTAAGATGGGGGTTGACTTGGTTCGAACAGCCTGCTGACGCCTGGCGTAAAAAATATCCCCACGTTACTAAAAAGATTGATGAGTTAGAAGCTCGTCTTGCTAAACTAGAGGGAAAGAAAAATGGCAAATAAGAAAACAATAACAGTTGATGATTCAGTTGCAGCAGCAATGGATGCAAACGGAGATGGACATATCTCCGCAGAAGAAATGGCAATGGACCTTGAGTTCAAACGCAAGCGTTTAGAAGATCAAGATGCTATGCGTGACGCACAGCGCAATATGGCCTGGTTCGCATTGTTTGGTATGCTACTATACCCGTTCGCCGTTGTACTAGCAGTTTTAGCGGGCTTAGACCAGGCTGCAACAGTACTAGGGTCAATGGCTCCTACATACTTTGTATCTGTAGCAGCAATTGTAGCAGCGTTTTATGCTAAAGAAGCTGTAGTCAATAAGTAAAAACTCTAATAGTCCGTGCGATAAGTAATTGTATGGACTATTATTCTATCTTAGGTGTTCCTAAGAACGCTTCCGAAAAAGATTTAAAAAAGGCATACAAGAAAGCAAGTATGCAGCACCATCCTGACAGGGGTGGCAACGAAGAAACCTTTAAACAGGTAAACGAAGCATACTCTACATTAAAAGATCCGCAAAAACGTGCAGCGTACGACAATCCTCAACCACAGTACAATTTTAATACAGGCAATATGCAAGGTCATCCGTTTGAAGATATGTTTTCAGGTTTTGGTTTTGGCGCACAACGTGGTAGACAAAGACGCAATAGTGATGTTACAATAGGACTTAACTTAGATTTAAAAGATGTATTAACCGGTAAGAATCTTACTACAAGATATAGACTAGCAAACAATAGAATTAAGGAAGCAGACATAGATATACCAATTGGCGTTCCAGACGGGATTGGTATTCAGTTTCGCGGATTAGGAGATGATACAATTCCTAATATAGCGCCCGGAGATTTAATTGTTAAGATAAAAATTAAAAATCCACCAGGTTGGAGTCGGACAGGAAATGATTTGAAGACAAGTGTTTTTATTACTATCTTTGATTGTTTGTTAGGCGGAGCGGTAGAACTTGTTACACTTGATGGGAAAAGAATAAGAATTACTATACCAAGAGGAACACAGCCAGGAGCAGTATTTAATGTAGCCGGTCACGGCATTCGTGATATGCAACTAGGCCATCGAGGTAATTTATTTGTAGAAATAAAACCTGTTGTACCAAATATTAAAAATGAAATTATACTACAAGACATAGAGAGAATAAAAAATGCACTTAATTAAATCACCAGATCCGTGGTTACAGAAAAAAGTTGAACCATTTGACTTTGATTCGAACGATGCTGACACTATAAGTAAGGAAATGGTCGAGCTTATGACCACTTCAGGAGGCATTGGCCTAAGTGCTAATCAAGTAGGACTAGATGCACAAATATTTGTATTAAAACCGCATTTATTAGAAGACAACAATCCGCTTACTATAATTAACCCTGAACTAGTAAGTGTAACAGTTAACTACGAAGATATGCCGGAAGGATGTTTAAGTCATCCTGATTTATATTTAAAAGTTAAACGTCCACGCGGATTGGTTGCAAAGTATCTTGACATTAACGCAAAAGAGTGTAAAATAGAACTATACGATATAGATGCAAGATGTTTTTTACACGAGTATGATCATCTTCAAGGTATAGAATTTACTGATAGAGTGTCACGTCTTAAAATAGATATGGCAAAGAAAAAACAAAGAAAATTACAGAGGAATAAGATAAATGGTTGAACCAAGTGCAACACTACAATTAGTATTTGATAAATCTATCAAGGATGCGAAAAAATTACAGCACGAATATGTTACACTAGAACATCTAGTGTTTGCAATGTTATGTGAGGAAAACTTTCATAATCTAGTAACAGGGTTTGGAGCCGATGTTGATTTTCTTAAATCAAATTTAGAGCATTATTTAAAAAATAATCTAGACGAAATTAAAATTGAAGAGAAAAAATATAAGCCTAAAAAAACACAGACTGTAGAGCGTGTTCTTAATAGAGCATTTACTCAAGTATTATTTCACGGACGTCCAGAAATTGAATTAACAGATGTATTAATTAGTGTGCTATCTGAAAAGAAAGCAATGGCTACATATTACTTAGAGCAATCTAAAATAACAAAAGAATCATTTGCAGAATATGTTAGTTCTGAATTAGGTGATCCTGAAGAAGAAGCTGAAATGTCAGGTGCTTCACAAAAAGCACTTCGTGCATTTACTACTAACCTTAATGACGAAGTAAAACAAAATAAAATTGATCCTGTTATCGGACGTTCAGAAGAACTAGAAAGTATTGCACTTGCACTAGGTCGTCGAGCAAAGAATAATGTACTGATGGTAGGCGAGCCGGGTGTTGGTAAAACTGCTATTGCAGAAGGACTAGCTTGGAAAATTGTTAACGGCGATGTGCCAGAGTTTCTAAAAGAATATGCAGTATACAATCTAGACATTGGATCACTACTAGCAGGTTCGAAATATAGAGGCGACTTTGAAGAACGTTTTAAACTTGTACTTGCCGGATTAAAAGGCAAAGGTAAAACTATTATGTTCATCGACGAAGCACATATGATTAGCGGTGCTGGCGCAGGTGGCGGAAATAGTTCTAACGATCTTGCAAATATGTTAAAGCCTGCATTAAGTAAAGGTAACATTAAAGTTGTTGCATCAACTACTTGGGAAGAATATCGTAAGTACTTTGAAAAGGATCGTGCATTAATGCGTCGATTCCAACGTGTAACTGTTGATGAACCTACACCAGAAGTAACTAAGGATATCTTGCGTGGCATTAAGAAATACTACGAAGATTATCACGCAACTGAAATTACAGAAAGTGCTATCGAAGCGGCTGTTAAACTTTCAGTTAAGTATCAAGCAGACAAAAAACTACCTGACAAAGCAATTGACTTAATTGATGTTGCGTGTTCACGTTTTAATTTAATTAAAGTAGTTGGTGATAAAATTGTAACCGAAAGTAGTATTCAGTTTGAACTTGCTAAAATGCTTAACTTACCTGAAGAACAGGTTGCAGAAAAAGAAACAGAGAATCTTGCAAATCTTGATAAAAACTTAAAGTCTACAGTATACGGACAAGATGATGCTATTGATTCAATTGTTGATAAAATTCTTGTAAGTCAAGCAGGACTCAAAGCAGACGATAAGCCAGTAGGTTCGTTTGTGTTTATGGGACCAACTGGTACAGGTAAAACTGAAACTGCTAAACAGTTAAGTGCGGCACTAGGTGTTAAACTTGTACGCTTTGATATGAGTGAATACCAAGAGAAGCACAGTGTATCTAAACTATTAGGTTCGCCTCCAGGGTATGTTGGACACGATGAAAAGGGAGGACTGTTGATTGAAAAGATTCAAGAGTCTCCTAACTGTGTACTATTACTTGACGAAATAGAAAAGGCACACCCAGACGTATCGCAGATACTATTGCAGATTATGGACAATGGTAAAGTAACTGGTGCTAATGGTAAGGAAGCTGATGCACGTAATTGTATTCTAATTCTTACTACTAACTTAGGTGCTAAAGATGCTGAGAAGAACACTATTGGATTTAGTGAAGACTTTGATGTTGAAAACTACGAAGACAAAGAACTTAAGAAATTCTTTGCACCAGAGTTTAGAAACAGACTTGATGGAGTAATTACATTTGCTAAACTAGGCAAAGAAGTAATGATGAAGATTGTTGGCAAGTTCCTACTAGAACTTAAAAATATGGTTACTGAGAAAAATGTAATAATTGATATCACTGACGAAGCACTAGACTACTTAGTTGACAAAGGCTTTGATCCTAAAATGGGTGCAAGACCATTACAGCGTGTAATTGATAAAGATATTAAACGCCCGCTGTCAAGAGAACTGTTGTTTGGTAATCTTAAAAATGGTGGAAATGTAACCGTAGATGTTAAGGACGGAGAATTAGTATTAAATACTACTAGTATTCCGGAGGAAGCAACTGTTGCAGAATCATCAGACAACTAAACTATTTTGGGGGGAATACCTATACAAATTTACATTTAATAATAGTATAGGATATATATTTCGTGACAAGAACTTTTCTAGAGCTAGAGAAGTTCTTGATCAACTCCAAACTGATTACGAACGCGGCAACCCATTAATAATAAAAAAATGGAGTCGCGAAGTTCCACTAAGTGAGCTTTCATTTCTTGATGCTAAAACACTTTATAAATTTCTAAGTCGAGCAAACAACTATCAACTTAGAATTGAAGGTAATTCTACTAACATCTATTCAAATAATAAAGAGTGGTTGCATACTATTAAATGTGCAATTAATAAATCTAATTGGGTAGGATTTTGGGAACCTAGTGAGTATAGTATTAATATTCTTACTCCAAATACTATAATGGTTGACAAAGCCAATGGTTACGAATTTAAAGTTACATTAGGTCCTAAACAAAGCGATACGCACGGATTTGCCAACTGGGCTCGAGGAAATCCAAACCAAGTACGTGTTGGTCCTGTATTAATGAATAATTTAGAAAGCCAAGGATTTGTTAGTGATTTATACTTTTATGCTAGAGACGAAAAAACTGTACAATTATGTAGCCTAATGTTATCTAATATAAGGAGAGTTGATAAATTAGTTGTGCAACCTATTAATGATAAATAGTTGTATGAACAGTGAAACCATCTTATCAGCAAATACACATCTAGGGGACAGTACTATAGAGACTGTAACTGGAGAGAAATTCAAAGGCGACGGTTACTACGGACGTAGTGACGGTTTCCATACCGTACAATACAGCTACGCTGGGTTAACAGGAACAATAACTATACAAGGCACCCTTGCTACTAGTCCTGTTGATAGCGACTGGTTCGATGTACATACATATACAGCATCACAAGAAACAGCAAGTAAAGTAGCTAACTTTACGGGCAACTATGTATGGATTAGATCAAAAGTAGTATATACTGATGGCACTGTAACCAAGATTCAACTAAATCATTAAAGGTAGTAATAATGGAACATTTTGTAAGAGTAGTAATGGAGAAGCAAGATAATTTAAACGAAAGTTTAAATGAGTCAGTATTTCCAGGAAGTGCAATATACGAATCCGAACAAGGTGCTAGTATATTTGAAATGCCTTTACCAGCAGAGCTAAGTGAAGAACAAGCAGAAGAATTTGCTAACAAACTAGCAGATTATGTTTTTGAACAAGGTTATGAAGACTTTGATATTGAAATTAGTGCTGACGGTGATGTATCTGAAGAAGAAGAAACATACGAAGACGATGATGATTTCTTTGCCGAGTACGGTGAAATGTGGTACAACGAAGACGATGATCCAATTGACGAAGCAGAGTACCAAGGTCGTAAAGTTAAACTAGGCAAGCCTATGCAAGGTGATGTTAAGAAGTTTAAAGTTTATGTTAAAGATCCCAAGACAGGCAATACTAAAAAAGTAAACTTTGGACACGGCGGTAGCAGTGTTAAAGGTAAGGCTATGAAAATTAAGAAAAATAATCCAGCACGTAGACGTTCGTTTAGAGCAAGACATAATTGTGATAATCCAGGGCCACGTACTAAAGCAAGATATTGGAGTTGTAGAAAATGGTAAAATCCGTAGCAGAAGAAATTAGAGAACTAGGCGATCGTTTAGCAGCACTGTACGACAAGCCAACAGCAGTTGACGAAGCAGGTGGATACTACACTAAAGATGTATTTGCAATGATTGAAAAAGTTGGCGTTGAACAAGTAATGCGTGATCTTTTAGAATTCCTAGATGGTGATGCAATACAAGACTTTGTAAATCATATGGCTAACAAAGAAGAATAAAATGAAATTATTTGAACTAGATAATCAACAAGATGAAATTCCATTTGACGTAGTAGACGATCTTGCTATCTTTATGCGCAACGATCCTATGTTTTATCGTAAGACATTCTTTCCAGCAATGGCAGATGCTAGTGATAAAATAGAAAGAGGTCAAAGTGTTGATCCTGTTATTTTTATAAAACCAGTTGTTGATAAGGCTGTTAAAAGTTATTGCAGTACTTTTATTAGAGATAGACGTTCTGATGATGTGTTTACCGAAAAAGATAAAAAGGCGTGTGTTGATAAGATTAGTGCAGAAGAAATGCCTAACATCAAAAAAGGTATGTATAAGGACAAGGTCTAATGTTATTAAGAGAATTATACGAAGCACAAGCAAAACGTATTGTAGCAGTTATGCCAGGTGGATTTCATCCGTTTCATCCTGGGCATAAAAGTCTTTATGATTGGGCAGTAAAAACATTTGGTCAAGGCAATGTTTATGTTGCTGCAACTAACGACACCGCAGCTAGACCTTTTCCGTTTGATGTAAAGAAGAAACTAGCTTCAATGGCAGGTGTTCCCGAAAGCAATTTCATACAAGTCAAGTCGCCTTTTAATGCTATGAGCTACCAAGACATTGTAGACGACAATACTGCACTTGTATTTGTACGCAGTGAAAAAGACAAAGCTGAACATCCTAAGCCAGACCAAACTAAGAAGAATGGCGAGCCAGGATATTTAAGAACATACACAGGCAAAGATTTAAATTCATCAAACGAAATGGGCTATATGGCATACGGTCCTACTATTAACTTTGACTTTAGTGGTATGCAAATTAAGAGTGCAAGCGAGTTACGTTCAACTTGGCCTAATATGAGTGACGAAGATAAACATAAAGCTGCTGCTCTTATGTACGGCGACGGACACGATGAAGCAGTACAGTTGCTTGATAAAGCCCTTGGCGGTTCTGATGCACCAGTTGAAGAATGGGCAATGCCTGCACTAAAAGGTGCAAAGTATGCATTTCAAATTTCTAAATGGCTATGGAATAATAAATGGGCTATTACATTCTTTATGGGTGCTTGGAAAACTATTGACTGGGCTAGTGATGCAATTGAGTTTACTAGAAAGTATTTAGATAACCCGATTGTACGTGCTATGACAAAATATGCCTTACCAGCAGTAGGTGTTGCTATTGCATTATACGGCGGCAAGAAACTGTATGACGAACTAATTCAAATCAAAGACGAACGTGAACTAGATAAAATGATTAGAGATTTTCAACCTGATATGGATGAGTTAGAAACGCTTAAAGCAGAACTTCAATCAATGATTGCTGAGAAATAGTATGGACGATTTAGAGTATATTAAAAAACTAGCAGGTGTAAACGAATACAAAGGTTACACTGAATATACTCTAGAAAATATCAGTGACGCTGCTAATGCAAATGCTAAGAAGATGCGTAAAGATAATATTAAGCCTGGCGACAAAGAATGGTTTGAACTTTGGTTTAGTCAACCTAAAATGATGAATCAAAATATGCCACGTGGATTTAGAGGACGAACAAAATGAGATTGCGTGACATATTTGAGGATGGAAGAATTGTAAAAGGCGTTAACACTACTCCAGATGTTGATGTAAATTCTATTTCTAAAGAAGCAGCAAAGTTTGGATTTAAGGTAGACAAAGACGGACGTCCGCAAAATCATCCTAGTAATGTAAAAGGCAGCAAAACAAATGTGTTGTTTAACTTAGGTATGGTAACAGAGTCAAAAGACTTTGCAGAAGCACTTGGTGAAATTGCAAGTGCTACAGAAATTTATGTTGATATGGACGGTGTGCTTGCAGACTTCTTTGGTGACTGGGCTAAACTAATGGGTGTGGATAGTTTCCGTGATATTAAAGATGTAAATGCAGCCTTAGAAAAAATTAAAGATACAAATGATTTTTGGTTAAACTTGCCTGTAACAGACAATGCAAAACCGTTACTAGAATTAATTAAAAAAGTAAAAGGCGAATATAGCATTTGTAGTTCACCATTACCGGGTGATAAAAATAGCGAGCCACACAAGCGCGAATGGATTAAAAAGCATCTAGCGTTTTTTCCACCTAAAGAAATTATTATTACACACGACAAAGCAAAGTATGCAACACAGCCAGACGGTACATCTAACATACTAATTGACGACTATGGTGTAAACATTAACAAATGGGAAGCTGCTGGCGGTATAGGATTTAAACACAAAGATCATAAGTTTGAGCGTACTGCTAAAAATATTAAGCAACATATGGATGCCGATGTAGAAGAAGGCAGTTTAATACCAAATCCTGCAAATACATTTATTGCAAAAGCAGATACAGCATATGATCATTATAAGTTAGGTACTAATATAGCCAACTTAAAAAGCGTCAAGAAGGGTGGTAACTATGACGAGCCTGATGTAGTTATTGCTCCTTATGCCGGTAAGAAAGAAATGAAATACTTGCAAAAGCAACTTACACGTATTGGGTACGATGTACAAGATGCCGACGGCTATCAAGACGCACATTATGACGATGAGCCAACAGGCGGAGAAGCACCTCCACAAATGAAGGGGCAAGGTCCACTAGGTAAAGTTAAAGTAAGTAAACTTAAAGGTGTTCAAAAAGAAAGATCATACGAAAAGTTAGCAAAGCAACTTGAGCGTGTACTAGAAGACGACTATGCTCCATTACAGATTGATCGCAAAGGTAGAGTAGTTAACGGACATCATAGACTTGACGCATTGCGTTTAGTAGGTGAAGAATATGCTCGTGTACATATGATTGATGACGTAGTAGAAAACGTAAAAGAAACATATGCTGATGATCAAAGAGAGAAAACAAAACGTACACTTGCTAAACACGAAAAAGCAATGATTCAAAAAGCTCGTGATTCTATTAAGAAGTACGAGAAAGATAAAGAAGATAAAGAAACTAATGAAAACTTTGCAGACGGTAAGAAAAAAGGTAAAAGCAAACCAGGCAGAGTAAAGAAGTCTGGTGCTAGTTGTAATGGTAGCGTAACTGAACTACGTAAAAAAGCAAAGAACGCAAGCGGTGAACGTGCTAAAATGTATCATTGGTGTGCAAATATGAAGGGTGGTAAAAAATGAAAATGTTAGATTTAATCAACGAAGCTGAAACTGATAAAGATAAGAATAAGCGTCATCGTATGGATTTAGACGACCTTGAAAGAGAAATTCGTAAATCAAAAGATGGTATGGACAAAGATACACAAGCTCACATTGATAAAAAACGCAAAGGGCTTGCAGCGAATAAAGCAAAGATGGACGAAACTACAAGTGCGGGAGATGTTGGAGCAGTTGCTGCTCCAGTAGGCGGAATGGTTAGTCGTCAAATGAAAAACAAAGACGGTACTGTAAAGAACGCTCTTGATATTGATACAAATATCCTAGGACAGAAAAAGAAGAAGAAGACTGGGAAGCGATAAATACATTATGCGTAGAAAAGATATATTAGAAGGTCCACTTAAAAACTTCCAGCAAGATATTGCTAAAGGATTCAATGCCACACAAAAAGGCGGCATTCTTGCTCCTGACAGTGTAGAACAGGGTATTAAGAAGTTTTTTACTAAGGTAGATAAGCCTGACACAGATAAAGATAAAGAAGCTGCTAAAGGCGGTGCTGGTACAAAAGACAGTGTTACTAAAGCAGATGCAAAAAAAGTAAAAGGCGACGGCGAAGGCATACTTAATCAAATGGCTGCTAAAAGAAAATATAGTAAAGAACTAGCAGGTTATAAAAATTCAAAAGCAGATCGCACTCCTCCACAGGATGCTAGACTTATTGGAAACGACGGTAAATTATATCACTGGAGCGGAAATAAATGGTTAGTAAGAAATGATACTAACGGACGTTATGAAGTAACAAAGGACCAAGAGTCAATAAAAGCAAGTTGGATAGATGCCGCTGCAAAAGGTAAAACAACATACATTAAGGAAGAAGCAATGAGCAAAGCAATTAAAGAAGGATTAGCCGATTTAGCCGATATGGCTGAAAGAGACCACGAAGTGCAAATGGCACGTGCCGATCTTTATAAGATTGCAAAATATGCTATTAAACTACACGATATGATGAAAAATGTTAGTGAAGCTGAAGGACTTGAAGGATGGCAGCAAGCTAAAATTACTAAAGCAGCAGACTATATCGGAAGTGTATATCACAACCTAGAATACGATTTAAAATTTGCAGACGGAGGCGAAATGCCTGCTGATGCACTAGCAGGTATTTCAGAATCAAAGAAAGACACACATTGCTCAGATAAGTGCTGTGGTGCAGAAGTAAAAAGAGAAGATTGCAAATGTCCTCCAGACTGTGAACATTGTAACTGTAACGATCCTAAGGTTGCAGAAGGTAAAAGCCCACACGCAAAAGGTACTAAGAAGTACAAAAAGCATATGGCAGCAATACACGCCGAGGGTGTTCAAGATACGTATAAACTAAAAATTGCTGAGCAATTGAATAAAAAATTAGGCAAGTAATATGGACTTTCACGATTTACAAAAGAAACTCTTTGATATAGAACCAACTGATATTGCTGCTGATAAAGCAAGGATGATGGCAGAACTTCAGGGCGGTGCAAATGTTCCTGCTCCTGCTCCGTCAATTCCCGAACAAGTAACTGAAAGTTATACTGTTAATGAAGGTTCATTACAAATGGACAAAGACTATTCTGTAAATGAGTTTGCTGCACTAGCAGGTATAAAATTAACTGAAGCACCAATTGCTCCAGCAGTAGCGCCGGATGCAAATAAAGTAGGAATGGGCGCAAAACAAGTTGGTAATAAACTAGGTGCTAAAGGTGGCGCAGGTATGATGTCTAAAGCATTGGGCAAAGTTGCACAAGGTGGTGCATTACCAGCAAATCTTTCTAAACAAATTGCTCCTTTTGCTGCACAACTAGAAGTAATCTTAGGTGATCCAGGATTACGTAATAAGTTTATGGCTATTGTTAAAGCAGCCGAAGCAGTTAGTAAGAAAAATGCAGCAGCAGCGCCAGCACAACCTGTAGAAAGAACATTTACTAGAGACAAGATACAAAAAGAGTCATTTGTCAAAGATGAGCTCTACCGTAGACTAGCAGAGTACGAATTTAAATCTGCAAAAAAGTAACCATTTCAGGTTGACTTTTCCCTAAACATCCGCTATAATATAAGTTAAACTAACACAGGAGTTTAATAATGAGTGATCGTACCTACGGCGCAGAAGAAAAAGCAAAACTTGGAAGACTAGTTAGCGAAGGCGTAACAGTATTACAAGAAGTTGAAGATTTAAATATGGGGTTAAAAGAAACAGTTAAGGCTGTTGCAGAAGAACTTGATATCAAACCAAGTCTAATTAACAAAGCAATTAAAATTGCAAAGAACCGAGATTGGGATAATCACGTAGATGCATACGATGATCTCGAAACACTTATAGCCACGTTAGGTTATGATAAGTGATTGCAAAAACAATACAGTTTTTTAAAGATAGTAAAGAATCTAGCCCATTAGCATTTTATTGCGAAATGGTAGAAGCGTTGTTTTTAATTACAGCAAGCGCAATACTTAGCTTTACTATTCTTGATCCGGCTACAAAACTATTTGTGCCTATGTACCTTATTGGTAGTGTACTAGGTATTATAAGTGCTGTAATTAGACAAGCAGCATTTGTAATAGTGCTGTGTAGCTGGTTTACTGCTATGAATTTATTTGCCTTGGTGCAATTATTTTTATAAATAGATTTACGCCAATAGCAAATAGCTAGGCAAGTTAACGGTTAAGTTGGCCATAAGCAACGAAGGAGAAATGAATGCCATACGTAGATGCGATGTTTGATCGCGATCAGGATATTATTCGTGCCGTTGAACGCAAGGACGGAAAACGACACTTCCACGAATATCAAGCAAAATATACATTTTATTATAAAGACCCTAAGGGCAAATACAAAAGCGTTTATGGTGATCCTTTAAGTCGTATTGTGTGCAAAAACACAAAAGACTTCCGCAAAGAAGTTGCTATTAACAGAGACAAAATACTGTTTGAAAGCGACATTAATCCTATCTTCCAATGTTTAAGTGAAAACTATCTTAACCAAGACGCACCTAAATTGAACATTGCGTTCTTCGATATTGAGACTGATTTTGATCCAGAGAGAGGCTTTGCTGATCCTAGTGATCCGTTTATGCCTATTACAAGTATCTCTGTATATCTACAGTGGTTAGACACTATGGTGTGTATTGCTGTACCTCCAAAGACACTTACTATGGAGCAAGCACGTAAAGAAGTCGAAGGCATAGACAATGTAATGCTAGTTGAAAAAGAAAGTGAAATGATTGATACTTTCTTAACGTTAATTGAAGACAGTGACGTACTAAGTGGTTGGAACAGTGAAGGTTATGATATTCCGTATACTGTAAACAGAACTGCTAGAGTACTAAGCAAAGATGACACACGTAGATTCTGCTTATGGGGACAACTTCCTAAGAAGCGTATGTACGAAAAGTTTGGCAAGGAAAGTCAAACATTTGATCTAGTAGGGCGTGTACACTTAGACAGTCTTAATTTATATCGCAAATACACATATGAAGAACGCCATAGTTATCGTCTAGATGCTATTGGTGAGATTGAAGTAGGTGAGAACAAAGTTGCGTACGAAGGTACGCTAGATCAGTTATACAATCAAGACTTCCGTAAGTTTATTGAATATAACATTCAAGATACTGCATTGCTTGACAAACTAGACAAGAAGCTACGATTTATTGACTTGTCTAATACTATTGCACACGAGAACACTGTTCTTATTCAAACTACAATGGGTGCTGTTGCTGTTACGGAGCAAGGTATTATTAACGAAGCACATCATAGAGGCTTACAAGTTCCTAATCGCAAACAGCGTGATGAGGAAAACACACAAGCAGCCGGTGCATATGTTGCGTTTCCTAAGAAAGGTTTGCACAAATGGATTGCTTCAATGGATTTGAACTCACTGTATCCTTCAGTGATTCGTGCATTAAATATGGCTCCGGAAACTGTAATAGGACAAATACGTCCTGTGATTAGTGATGCTCGTGTACACGAAGATATGACTTTAAAGAAAAAGAGCTTTGCTGGTAGTTGGGAAGGACGTTTTAGTACAGAAGAATACGAAGCAGTTATGGAGCAAAAACGTGACGTTGCATTAAGTATTGATTGGGAAGACGGGCGTAGTGACGTTCTAAGTGGTGCTGAAATTTATCAGCTAGTGTTTGATAGTAATATGCCTTGGATGCTTAGTGCAAACGGTACAATCTTTACAACAGAGTTTGAAGGTGTTATTCCAGGTATCTTAAAGCGTTGGTATGCTGAACGTAAAGAATTACAGAAAAAACTAAAGAAAGCAAAAGACGCAGGCAATGCTGTAGAGATTGAGTATTGGGACAAGCGACAGCTAGTTAAGAAGATTTTGCTTAACAGTTTGTATGGTGCTATTCTTAATCCAGGTTGTAGATTCTTTGACAAACGTATTGGACAGAGTACAACACTTACTGGACGTACTATTGTTAAACATATGAGTGCAGAAGTTAACAACGTTATTACAGGCACATATGATCACGTAGGTAAGTCAATGATCTACGGCGACACTGACTCTTGTTATTTTAGTGCTTGGCCAATACTTAAAGATGATGTTAACAGCGGAAAGCTGGAATGGTCAAAAGAAAAGTGCATTACACTTATGGATCAAGTGTGTGAACAAGCAAATACAACTTTTCCAGACTTTATGATGAAGGCATTTCATTGTCCAAAGAGCAGGTCAGATGTTATTGCGGCAGGACGTGAAATCATTGCACAGTCGGGATTGTTTATTACTAAGAAGCGTTATGCGGCTCTAGTAATTGACAACGAAGGATTTAGAACAGATATTGACGGTAAGGCTGGTAAAGTTAAAGCAATGGGCTTAGACTTGCGTAGATCAGATACGCCTGTGTTTATGCAAGAGTTTTTAAGTGAACTTTTGCTTATGGTACTTACAGATAAGCCGCAAAGTGATGTGCTTGAACGTATCACAGAGTTCCGTCAACAATTCCACGAACGGCCTGGTTATGAGAAAGGTAGTCCGAAACGTGCAAACAAAGTCGGACACTATCGACGCTTAGAAGAAAAACAAGGCAAGGCAAATATGCCGGGCCACGTAAGGGCAAGCATTAACTGGAATACACTAAAACGTATGAACGGCGACAAATATTCGCAAGAGATCGTTGACGGTATGAAAGTTATTGTTTGTAAATTAAAACAGAATCCGCTGGGATATACAAGTGTTGCATATCCTACAGATGAGATGCGTATCCCGCAGTGGTTCAAAGAACTACCGTTTGATGATGCAGCTATGGCGGAGACAATTATTGATAACAAACTAGACAACTTAATTGGTGTGCTTAACTATCCGTTACAAGATACCAAGCGACACAATACGTTTACGAGTTTGTTTGATTTCGGAGAATAATATGAGAATTAAAGTTGAGGCAGAAATTGATACAGATAATGCCAACGACCTAAATACTATCGAAGAGCTAATACAGCTATTAAGATCGTTAGCAGAAAATTACGAGGACTAAAATGAAAGTAGGATTTACTTGTTCAACATTTGACTTATGTCACGCAGGACACGTACAAATGTTACGTGAAGCAAAAGACCAGTGCGATTATTTGATATGTGGATTACAAGTAGATCCTAGTAATGATCGTCCAGAAAAAAACGCACCTATTCAAACTATTGTCGAGCGTTATACGCAACTTAAAGCAATTAGTTATGTAGATGAAATCATTCCATACGGCACAGAGCAAGACCTAGAAGATATCTTGACAATGTACAATATTGATGTTAGAGTATTAGGAGAAGAGTATCGCGACAAAGACTTTACAGGTAAAGATATCTGTAGGCGCCGTGATATTGAATTATACTTTAACAAAAGAGATCATAGATTTAGTTCAAGTGATTTACGTAAACGAGTAACAGAGAGAGAAAATTAATGTGGTTCCTATTAATCCTTAGTATGACCCAAGGTGAATTAAAGTACACAGCAGTTGATTCTTATGATACTGTAGAAGAATGTCATTTGGCATTATTCGATACGTATTTTGAAGATTATCAAGAAGCAATCTGTCTTAAGAGTTATCATAATGATGAATAAATTTATATTTGATGTAGACGGTACACTAACACCTAGTCGTGGTATTATTGATCTAGAGTTTAAAGCGTTCTTTAATAGTTTCTGTTTAATGAATGATGTATACTTAGTTACTGGTAGTGATAAACCTAAAACAGTAGAACAGATTAGTGAAGGAACTTATAACTTATGTAAACGTGTTTACAACTGTTCAGGTGGTGATGTTTATGAAGGCGAACAGAACATAAGATCAAGTGATTGGAAATTGCCTGACCTGGCAAGAACATTTTTAATTAGTTGCGAGTATGAAAGTTTGTTTGATCTACGCACAGGAAATCATATCGAAGAACGTTCTGGACTAGTAAATTTTAGTGTTGTAGGTCGTAATGCTAATGCCGAAGAACGTGCAAAGTATGTAGAATACGATTCATTTGAAGAAGAACGAAATATAATAGCAAACTCGTTTAATATAATGTTTCCTGAATTACAAGCAACTGTAGGCGGGGATACCGGCATTGATATTGCTCCTCGTGGATTAGATAAAAGTCAAATATTAAAAGACTTTAAAGATAACGACACAATACACTTTTACGGTGATGCAATGTTCGAAGGAGGCAATGATAAACCGTTAGCAGATGCACTAAAGAAGTACCAACTAGGTTTTTCACATCAAGTTAATAACTGGAAAGACACTTGGCAACTTCTAAAAGAATTATGATTCAAAAGAAAAACCTAAATACCCTTATAAAATGCTTGACAACAAACAAATTAGGCAGTATAATTTAACTAACAATGGAGAAAAATAAATGAAAGATATCTTACAAGACGTAGTTGCACATACACACGCACTAGGCTTTTTAGCAATAGTTAAAATTAGTAACGACGAAGGCACACAAATTGACTCAATGGCTGAAGACCGTAGTGTTATTTTAAGTGCATCAACACACAATAAAGTAAATGAATTTGTAGGCACATTTGGTATGCCTAACTTAGACAAGTTAGCATTACATTTGAAAAACCCTGAATACAAAACAGATGCTAAAATTGATGTTATACAGGCAGAACGCAACGGCGAAACTATTCCAACACACATTCACTTTGAAAACGCAGCAGGTGACTTTGAAAATGATTATCGCTTTATGAACAAAGCAATTATCGAAGAGAAGTTAAAAACTGTTAAGTTTAAAGGTGCAACGTGGGAAGTTGAAGTTGATCCATCGCAGGCATCAATTGCACGTATGAAACTTATGAGTGCAGCACATTCCGAAGAACCTACATTTAACGTAAAGACTCGAGATGGTAACTTAGTGTTTAGTTTCGGTGATGCAAGTACACACGCAGGCGAATTTGTATTCCAACACGGTATTGAAGGTAAGTTACAACACACTTGGAGTTGGCCTGTAGCACAAGTACAAGCAATTCTAAACTTAGACGGTGACGTTACTATGAGTATTAGTGATCAAGGTGCAATGAAAATTGCCGTAGACAGTGGTATGGTTAAGTACGACTATATCTTGCCAGCGCAGAGCAAGTAACTATGAACAAAGACCTAACAACAGCGCAACAAGATTACGCACATTTCTTACCTGCACTTAGTGGCTTCTATGCAACTTATGTGGGCAAGCAACGCTATCCTGATCCTGTCGACGGTCCTTACGTTCCTGACAACCGTATTCCAAGTAACTTTCAAAACAATGTCGAAAGTTTAAACTATCTTAATGCACAAGAAGGGGCATTCACATATAAGTGGTGCCTTTATAGTGCAGGACACGCTGACTTAGATACAACTAAAATTGTACCTAAAGAAGATATGGTTCGGAATAGAGATAGAGAAAATACTTGGTTGCTAGGCGACAGCGGAGGCTTCCAGATTGGTAAGGGTGTTTGGGAAGGTGATTGGAAAGATCCTAATTGTCCTAAAGCACAAAAGAAACGTGACGGAGTGTTACGTTGGATGGATGCATATATGGACTACGGAATGATACTTGATATTCCGGCGTGGGTTGCACGTTCACCAGCAGGTGCCAAGGCAACTGGTATAAGTACGTATCAAGAAGCAGTAGTAGCAACACGTATTAACAACGACTATTGGATGAAACATAGAACAGGTGCTTGTAAGTTATTAAACGTATTGCAGGGTGAGAATCACGCAGACGCAGATGACTGGTATGAGCAAATGAAAGACTATTGTGATCCAGTTAAGTATCCTGACAAACACTTTAATGGTTGGTCAATGGGTGGGCAGAATATGTGCGATGTACACTTAGTACTCAAACGTATTGTTGCATTGCACTATGACGGGCTATTACAAAGCGGTATACACGATGTAATGCACTTCTTAGGCACAAGTAAACTAGAGTGGGCTTGCTTGCTAACAGACGTACAGCGGGCTATACGCAAGTACTATAACCCCACTATGATGCTTACATTTGATTGTGCAAGTCCGTTCTTAGCTACTGCTAATGGACAAGTATACACGTCAGTTGAAACACCGGATAGAGGTAAGTGGACATATCGAATGGTTCCTAGTGTAGACGAACTAAAGTATGCATCTGATACACGTACATTTAAAGATGCAACACTACAAGACGGAATCTTTAAAACCTTCGAAGACTCGCCATTAAGTGACGGACTATTAGTTAATGACATTTGTACATATAAAAAGGGTGATCGTAATAAAATTGGAACACCTAAAGTAAGTGCAGGCGAAGTTGAACTAGATAAAAATGATGATCCTGTGCTTGACGAAAACAAACAACCAATTGTACGTAAGAAAGATTCAACAAGTTGGGATAGTTTTAGTTATGCTATTCAAATGGGTCATAACGTATGGACACACATTAATGCTGTACAAGAAGCAAATAGACAGTACGATGCCGGTGTTATACCTAAGATGCTTGTACAAGAGCAGTTTGATAGAGTAATGTTTAGAGATGTTGTAGAAGAAATATTTTCAAAGACAACACGAGAAGAGTCATTAGAAACTATTGAAAAGTATACAAAGTTCTGGATGGCTATTCCGGGTACTAGAGGTGCTATTGGTAAAAAGACTGTAAACAGTTCAACATTCTTTGATGCACTATTTGATGTCGAAGCTCCAACTGTAATTGAAGACGAGCTAGATGAAACTAAGTTAGAGGAACTCGAGGATGAGCAACTATGATGAAGTCGAAGCTAAACTTCGCGCACACTACGACGAACTAAAACGGAAACACAGAGAGCTTGACGAAGAGCTTGAAACCAAGTATAATAATATGACAGTTACCGAAGAAGTTCGTAGAATGAAAACTATGAAACTTTATCTTAAAGATGAAATGCATCGTATTAATGCATATTTGATACAAAAAGGCTTAGAATGAAAAGAGATTACGATACAGGCACATCAGACAGTATTACATTCTTTACAGGTGTAGAAGTTGAAAAGACTCCTGCATATGGTATGAAGACGCTGTTTGTTACTGGTCATCAAGACTACAACGAAATTATGAAGTACTATAAGGAAGAAAAATGTGAACATATCTTCTTTGGTGCTAATCATAGTTATGCTCCTGTTACATCAGATAATTTTGAAGACTGGGATCTAATGATTCGTGCGTTTACAGATCAAGGTATTATGTGTAGCTTAGATATTCCAAGTACAATTAATTTGGAATGGTTCTTAGACGGAGGTCTAGTTGAAAGTGATAACTTTATTCCTCAACTACGTGTTGTAGTTCCATATGTTAAACAATGGGGATACAATGCAATGATTAAAATTGACGATAAAGATTTTAAAGCATCTAATCCAGGCGTTTGGTGTCATAGCTTACACGATTTAATGGATAGAGAAAAATTTACCGATTGGGGCAAATATGGCCTTGACAAAGTCCTAAAGTGAAAGTATACTAGTAATATGCAAGAACGCTATCATAACTATATGTTACGCAGAATGAAGGAAGACAGAATGACACAAGAAGCAAGCAGAAGTGTATGGGTAACCTTTCGTAAAGAAGGTGTTCATATGTACCCAGGTGCAGACACTGACCCAAAATTAGCAACAGGCGAGTGGGATGATGTATCATTCCTAGGTATTCCGCATCGTCATATTTTCCACTTTAAAGTTCGCATCGAAGTATTTCACAACGATCGCGATATTGAGTTTATTCAGTTTAAACGCTGGATGGAACGGTTGTATGCGCAGGATGTAATACAACTGAATCACAAGAGCTGCGAAATGATTGCAGATGACTTGTATGAAGAAATCACTACAAAGTACCCCGGCCGCTTTGTAGAAATTGATGTCGCTGAAGATGGCGAAAATGGCTGTTCAATTTATTATCCTAAATGCTAAAAGAGAGTAAACTACAATGGCAAATAACTTCCCTCCTGTCAATAAGATTTTTGACGATTTGGATAAGTTCCGCGACTACTGTCGCTTCGAAGGTAAACCGTTTAATGAAAAGGATCTTTATAAAAGAGATGCGTGGGTGTGGCAAGCCTATGGAAAGTACCAAAACTACCTTCGTGCAAAGGCTCGCAATGGCGGGCGTGATTTTCAACAACGGAGAACCTAAATGACTATCTTCATCGTAGATATTGAAGCAGTAGATACACGTTACACTAAACAGTGGAAGGAGTATTTACCTAAACAACTGCAACGAGCTACGAGTGAAGATGTTGTTGTTATTAGTGGTGGCGAAACTCCTCAGGCAACTACGCCTGGGGCGTTTTTAAACTTTGGTGGTACAAACGTTTACAAGAGTAAACAACTAGAAACTATCGGTGAGATGTTCTGCAAAGGACAAGTAACCGATGGGGACTATTTCTTATACACAGATGCTTGGAACCCTACTGTTATACAATTGAAGTATATGGCAGAACTTCTAGGTGTTGACATTAATATTGGCGGCTTATGGCACGCCGGTAGTTATGATCCACAAGACTTCTTAGGAAGACTTATAGGTGATAAACCTTGGGTACGTCACGCTGAAATGTCAATGTATGAATGTTATGATGATAACTTTTATGCTACTAACTATCATATTGACTTGTTTACAGATACTATGATGGACAATTATAATGTTGATATGGACAAAGCAATTAAAGTTGGCTGGCCTATGGAGTACCTAAAAGATAGTTTAATTAGCTACAAAGGTATGGAGAAGCGAGACTTGATCTTGTTTCCACACCGTGTTGCTCCTGAGAAGCAAGTTGAAATCTTTAGAGACTTAGCACAGCGGTTGCCGCAATATGAGTTTGTTGTTTGTCAAGAACAAGAACTTACAAAGAACGAATATCACAACTTGCTAGGTGAAGCTAAGATGGTGTTTAGTGCTAACTTGCAAGAAACACTTGGTATTAGCTGGTATGAAGGAGCATTAGTTGATGCTATTCCTATGATGCCTAATAGACTAAGCTATAGTGAAATGGCACTACCTGAGTTTTTATATCCAAGTGAATGGACTGAAAACTACGATACATACTTGCATCACAGAGACAAAGTAGTTGCACAAATTGTAAACTATATGGAAAACTTTGATGATTTACAAGTGTCTTTGGAAAAGCAACGCACAAAACTAAACAAAGAGTTTTTTAGTGGAGCAGCATTATATGACACAATCAAAAGATAACATCCTTTCTACCTTAATGGACAAACTTGGTAGACGTCGAGTAATTACAGAGCGCGACAGTAACGTGCCGTATCTTGTACGTTACTATTTGTTTTTAAAAGAACGAAAGAACTTTCCGTTTAATCTTACTTTACACAAAGTATTAGTAAGTGACGAGCCTACACTACACGATCATCCGTGGAGTTATGCTACATTTATTATTGCAGGCGGCTACTATGAAAACACTCCTAAAGGGCGGTTTTGGAGAGGCCCAGGACACTTCCGTTATCGTAGTGCTAACGACTTACATTTCTTAGAACTTGATAAAGATTCAAATGGAAATGAGATACCTTGTTGGAGTTTATTCTTTATGGGTAAAAAGGCAGGAGCCTGGGGCTTCTTAAAAAATGGTGTTTGGATACACAACAAAAATTATTTGGCGAGAGGAGCAAAAGACGAATGAGTAGTGACACTATTACTTTGGATTATAATGTAAATCCGTATACTATTTCTACTGTTGATTCCGGCTATGTTACTACATCAAGTATAACTGGACTTAATAGTAATATATGGACTGATGATGTTTCTGCCAAACCTTCGATCAAGTGTGATGGCACTCTTGAAGTACAAGGTAGAGATGTTCTAGCAGAACTTGACGAAATGCGTGATGCACTAATGTTAATCAAGCGTGACGTAGATATGGAAGCTAAGTATCCTAAGCTAAAAGAACTAAAAGACGAGTATGCAAAGCAACTTGCAAAGTATGCTACATTTGACACAATTAAGGAATCAAAATGATTAAAAAACATTATTATAGCTGGACTGATATTGAACGTATGTGTGTAAGCATTGTTAATCAAATGTACGCTGACAACTGGCGTCCTGATTACATTGTAGGTGTTACACGCGGTGGCAATGTACCCGCTACTATTATTAGTAATATGACTGGCATTCGTTGCGAAGCACTTAAAGTAAGTTTGCGTGACGATGACATAGGCCCTGAAAGTAACTTGTGGATGAGCGAAGATGCATTTGGATATGTGAACGAAGACGAACGAGACGTAGCTGGATGTCGTTGGGACAATACAAAGCGAAAGAAAATCCTTATTGTAGACGATATTAACGACACTGGTGCTACATTTAATTGGATCAAAGAAGACTGGCCAAAAAGTTGTTTGCCAATGGAACACGAGGGATGGAATACTGTTTGGAATGATGAAATTGCAAATGTAAGATTTGCTACACTAACTGAAAATTTATCTAGTAACTTTGACGGTGTAAGGTATACTTGTCACGAAGTTAACAAAGCAGAAGAAGACATTTGGTTAGTTTACCCTTGGGAGAATGTAAGTGAGTATTAATACAAACAAAACATTTAACGATTTTACATACAGACCGTTACCAGAAGGCTTAACAATT